>ORMF010245899.1_pt1 | contig 90403 bp, 81 predicted proteins | sample 1779871 | NCBI WGS metagenome assembly ORMF01 (sample SAMEA104232316, study PRJEB22302) | groundwater metagenome | biome: forest; feature: aquifer; material: groundwater | place: USA | collected 2011-08-07 | depth 5.4 m | reverse complement strand
GCCGTTCGAGAAACGGCGTGGTGCCGCCGTAACACTGGAGACCGATACGCTTGCCGGGCAGGTTCCAGCGCACGAGCTCCGCGAGCAGTTCGTCCGACGTGTTGGGCTCGGGAGGCACGTAGTCGATGCGGACGCCGTGCTCCTTGAGTACCTGGACTGGTTTCGGGCCGCGTGCGACGACCCGCGCTTGGGCGAGGCCCGCGAGCGCCGCATCCTGCAGCCCGGCCCGTCCCGCCGCGTCCAGCAAGATGCGGCATCCGACGCCCGTGAGGAAGACCACGACGTCAAACGCGCTTTCGGTGAGCTTACCGAGCCATGGGCGCAGCTCATCGTCGGAGACGGGAACCTCACGCAACGTCGGCGTGACCGACGGTACGCCACCCTGGCGCTCGATCAGTCGTGCCACTTCCTGGGCCCGGCGCGACTCCAGAAAGACCACTGTCTTGCCGGCCAGCGGCCCCGAATGACCCGCGTCCGCGGCTGACATCGTCTAGCGGGCGGCTACGGTGAGCTGCTTCTCGGGGAAGGACGCCGCGTGGAGCCGCGGGATGCCGATCCGGTTGCAGAAGTCGCCAAAGCCTTCGCCCTTCTCGCGCTCGTCGCGATACATCGTGAAGAGGGGGCGTAGGCGCTCCGGCAGCTCGTCGCCCTTCACGATATCCTCGAGCACCTTGCCGAGCCGGGTTCCTTCGAAATCGCCGCCAACGTACATCTGGTAACGACCGATGGTCCGGCCGACGAAGCCGATGTCGCCGAGGTATGGCCGCGCACAGCCGTTCGGGCAGCCTGTCATGCGAATGCTCATGCGCTCATTCTCGAGGCCGAGCTCCGAGAGGACCGCCTCGATGCGGCGCACGACGTTCGGGAGGGCGCGCTCCGATTCAGCGAGCGCGAGGCCGCAGGTCGGGACGGCCGGGCAGGCCATCGAGTAGCGCAGCGCGTTGGAGTACTCCCCGACCAGCGGTACGCCATAGCCGCGGAGCAGCTCCTCGACGCTGGCCCTATCTGCCGGGTTGATGTCTGTGAAGAGAATGTTCTGCTGGGCCGTCAGGACGAGGCCTGGCTTGTACTTCTCCACGAGTGCGCGGAAGCCGGTTTTCATGCGCACCGTCTCGGTGTCCTGGATGCGGCCGTTCTCGATCCATACGCCGAGATAGGACGTGCCGTCGTGCTGCTCGTGCCAGCCGAGGTGGTCGTGGGTGTCGGGCCATGCGAGCTCGCGCGGCTCGGCGAGTCGGTGGCCGACCCAGCTCTCCATCGCGCGCTTGAAGCGGTCCAACCCGTTGTTCGCAATCAGGTACTTCAGCCGGGCCTGCCGTCGGCTATAGCGGTTCCCGTGGTCCCGCTGAACTTTCAGGATTGAAAGGAAGGTCGGGAGGAGCTCGTCGGGCTCGACGAAGCAGATGGGGTCCGCGACACGCGGTCGCGTGTTCTTGTCCGTGTGGGTCATACCCATGCCGCCGCCCACGAGGAACGTGAACCCCTCGAGCTTCCCGTCGCCGATGTGGGCCACCATGCCGATGTCATTCGAATAGACGTCGATGCAGTTGTCGCCTTCGACGACGAGGGCAGACTTGAACTTGCGGGGGAGGTAGAGGTCGCCGTACAGCGGCTCAACTTCGGGCTCGTTGGAGTACACCTTCTCGTGGTCGATCCAGATCTCGTGGTAGGCGCGGGTCTGGGGCAGTGTTTCGTCGCTCAGCAGCTTGGCGTAGCGCTGGACCTCGGAGATCGCGCCGCGCTTGTCCGGCGCGGGGCAGGCCATCAGGTTCCGCTCGACGTCGCCGCACGCGCCAAGCGTCGTGATCATGGCGTCGTTGATGGACTTGATGGTGTCGCGCAGCTCGCCCTTCGAGACGTAGTGGAGCTGGAAACACTGGCGCGTCGTTGCCCGCAGCGTGTCGTTCGCGTAGCGGGTCGCGATATCGTCGAAGGCGATGTACTGATCCGCGGAGAGAACCCCGCCCGGGATCTTGGCGCGGATCATCATGATCCACTCCTTGTCCCGGCCCTCCTTGCGAGCGATCGCCCGCTTGTCGCGGTCCTCCTGCTGGTACACCCCGTGGAACTTGAGGATCTGATATTCCTCTTCGGAGAAGTGCGAGGCGTCGCTCTCCAGCGTCTCCTTGACGGTGAGCCGGAGGTGGTTACTCTCACGCTTGATGTCTTCGACTTCGGACGGGACCAGCAACGCCTGCTGTTCTTCGTTCGGTTCCTCGGCCACGATCTGCCTCCTTATTGCTGGGCCACGACGTCAACCGTCAATTATTCTTGACTTTGTTGGGTGACATTATGGGGAGTTTCGGGATTATAATAGGCCGCACTCTGGGCCGTAAAGACACGGCCCCGGCCGCCGGCGCCCTTGCGTGCCGCTACGGGCCTGCGCTACCTTTCATCCGCGAATGCGGCTAGCTCCCAGGTGGGCTGACCAGCAGCGTGCGGAGCGTCGCAAGTTCTCGCAGCCAGGGCCTGAGCGACGCAAACACTGTGAATGGGGGAGGATGAACCATGGCGGCAACCGGCTACGCAAAGCCAGACGTTCTGGTCGACACCGAATGGGTCGCACAGCATCGCAACGACCCGAAGGTGAAGCTCGTCGAGGTCGACGTCGATACCTCGGCGTATCGCCAGGGCCACGTTCCCGGCGCGCTCGGCTGGAACTGGTCGACGCAGCTCGAGGATCAGGTGCGGCGCGACATCCCGGACCAGGCGTCCTGGGACGCGCTGCTCAGCCAGAGCGGGATCTCTGGTGACGATATGCTCATTTTCTACGGCGACAACCACAACTGGTTTGCCGCCTTCGCCTACTGGATCGCGAAGATGTATGGCCACGAAAACGTTCGGCTCATGAACGGTGGTCGGAAGAAGTGGGAGCTCGAAAAGCGCGAGATGACCACCGACGAGCCCAAGCCGACACCGGCCCAGTACAAGTCGAAGGGCTTCAACAAGGAGCTCCGGGCGATGCAGCCGGACGTGGCCCAGGCGCTCGGCAAGGGCAACAACGCGCTCGTGGACGTGCGGTCGCCCGCGGAGTTCACTGGCGAGGTCCTGGCGCCTCCAGGCCTGCAGGAGACGGCGCAGCGCGGCGGCCACGTGCCCGGTGCGAAGAACATTCCGTGGATGCAGGCCGTCAACGAGGCTGATGGCACGTTCAAGTCGGCCGAAGAGCTGAAGGAGCGATACCAGCGCGAGGGCATCACGCCGGACAAGGCCGTGATCGCGTACTGCCGCATCGGCGAGCGCAGCTCCCACACCTGGTTTGCGCTGCACGAGCTGCTCGGCTATCCGAACGTCAAGAACTACGATGGCTCCTGGACCGAGTGGGGCTCGATGGTCGGCACGCCGATCGAGAAGTAGCCGCCCCCCGTCATCTAACTGGCAAACCAAACGGCCGGCCCGGATTGTCCGGGGCGGCCGTTTGGTTTGCTCGTTTGGTTTGCTTCGGAACCGATGGCGTTCTTACAGGTTCGAGACGCCCGTAAAGGCGCAGAGCACGTCCGACGATCCGCGCCCGGTCGCGTCGAGCCGGAAGCAAGTGGTACCGGCGATTGGCACGTTCGCGCTCGTCGTAGCCGCTCCCAGCGGAACCGGCGGTGGCGCCGCCGCCGTGAGAAGATTTAGCGAGTACCCGGTTTGGCCGCCTCCAATCGGCGCGTTCCACGACAGGCTTGCCGTATTCGACTGGTTTAGGCGCAGCGTGAAGTTTTCAGGCGAGCCAGAGGCCGAACGCGAGTTCCGGAAGACGCAGAGCATGTCAGAGCGCAGCAAGCCGGCACTTGTATTCGGCAGCAGCACGTAGCAGTAGACACCGCCCGGTGCTGTGAACGTCGTGTCGCTAAAGCTCGTCTGCGCCGCCGAGATCCCGCTGGGAGGCACAAGGGCGGCGCCGCCCGACACAAAGTCAAGTCGCAGCAGCAGATATCCGAGCTGGGCCGTGCCCGGCTCCCACGTCTCATTGACTGCGCCCGTCGGGCCGGCCGAAATGCTGAGGCCCTTGCCACCGACGGTTGCCGCAACAGGGACCGTTGGAGTTGGGGTGACGACGGCGGTCGTGGCTGGGTCGATGACGACGACATCGTAGTTAAACGTCCGCGGCGTGCCGCCGACAACCACATTGTTAACCGTGACGTGGTACGTCGTGTCCGCCATGCCCGCGGGGTGCGTGAGCCCCTGGGGCTCCCAGACCACGGTGTTGTCGCCGAAGCCATTCTGAACCGACAGGACGTTCACGGTGACCGGAGCACCGTTCTTCGTCATGCTGATCGTCGCGCCGGCAAAACTCGCATTCGGGAGAGAGAACGACCAACGGTCGTACGTTACCTGCCTGGGCACGAAGCCTACCGGGGGCCAGGCGACGAACTCGGGCGAGGCCGGGCGTGCGCCGAAGGTGCCAATGACCCAAAGTGAGTTGGCCCCATGGAAGAAGCCGTTCACGCCACTGTTCGAGCCCGTGCCCAACGTGACCTGGGGTGGAAAGAGGATCCAGCGCCGGTGGCCGACGGCCGTATTGCCGGCGCCAAAGTCATCCATATAGAGGTCGATCGCATCGGGGCCTGCCGCGCCGATCGCGAGGTTCGACTTCCCCGCTGCCTCCGCGCCGCCCGCCGTGAAGCAGGCGAATGATGCGGTGGGGAAATGATCGAGCTGCCCCTGGGCGATCGTCATCAGCGCTGATTGGGCGTTCTTGGAGTTGAAGGTAGCGTCGAACGGGCCGACGTTCGGGAGACTGGCCATGGCCCGATAGTAGTTCACCGCTTGCAATGTTGCTGCTTCATAGGCGGCACTTGTCGTGCCGGGGTTACAGCCAGCAATGCTGCCCGTCCATCCGGCGGGAACCGAAAACGCGGGAAGGATTGCGTTATACGCGTTCACCACAGCCTGACGGTCGAGGGTGTTGATGGCCGCCGCGTAGGCACGTGGTTCCGTGAAGACCGTCTGCGCGAGCTCTGCCGGGTCGGTCACGATCGGGGCAGGGCCAAGCTCGCGGCGCGTCTGCGCGGTGGCAGAGTCCGGACTGACGTAGGCGATCAAACCGCCAATGGGCGGCAGAAGAGTCCCGAGAATGAGTAGGGCCACAGTCGCGCAAACCGCGCGCGTAATCCGATCCCGGCGGCGCCGATTCAGCACGATGCTGGGGTCGACCGGTCTTTGGCGATCAGCGTCCGCTTCGGTCGCGGAGCTCCGCCAGAAAAGGTTGGGTCCAAAACGCATAGAACCTCCGTATGTAATGGGGACGTCGCCCCGCGGGCATGAACGGCTGTGAGTCTAGCTCATGTTGCGATCCGTCGCAATTGAAGTGTTCACACTCTTGCAACACCCCGTGAGCGCAGGCGACGAAATGGCAATAACTTCGCGACGCCTTGCCGGTCCGATGGATGGCTCCGTATCCTTCGCGCAGGATCCCCAGGAGACGGTGGCAGCTTTGAGATGGACTCTCGCACTCCTCAGCCTCGCGGTGCTGGGGTCGCTCGTTGTCTTCGGCGCGGCCCGCCGCCAGGCCGGCGAGGTCCTTCGTGATGTCTCTGACCGCGTGGTCATGCTGCTGTTGCGTGCCACATCTGGCTTCTCGGCTGACGCGTCTCGATCGCTGCAGGAAGAGGAACGCGAGCGGCGGATACGATGGCGCTAGGCGGCCGGCAGCGGATCGTGGTGCTCGGTGGTGGCGCCGGAGGGCTCGTCGCGGCGACCCAGCTTGGCAAAACCCTTGGCCGGGACCACGAGGTCATCCTGGTGGACCGCCGTCCGGACCACGTGTACATGCCGGCCTTTCTCTTCCTCATGGTCGGACAGCGGCGGCCGCAGGACATCACCCGCAAACTCGCACACCTCGAACGGCGAAACGTGCGCGTGATTCAGGACGAAATCCAGCGCATCGAGCCGGATCAGCAGACCGTGCGTCTCGGGCGCGAGACGCTTCGGTATGACCATCTCGTCATCTCACTGGGTCTCGAGCCCACGCCAGAGCAGATCCCCGGTTTCATTGAAGGGGCTGATCATGCGTGGGAAATGGACGCAGCCCTACGCCTTCAGCAGAAGCTCGCCGCGTTCGCCGGTGGGCGTGTCTTGATCGGCGTTCCGCCAGGGCCATATCGGTGCCCACCCGCGCCCTATGAGGCGCAGTATGTTCTCCACGATTACTTCACGCAGCGCGGCATTCGTGACCGGGTCGAGATGGCGTTCTTCACTCGGGATCCGGCTCCCCGGGGTGGCGAGCACGAGCCTGCGGTTTGGATGGATCGGCAGGCGCGGGCGCTGGATATCACCCAGCACTACGCGTTCGGGCTGGAGGCGATCGACCCCGACCGGAAGGTCGTGCGGGGCCGCTATGGCCTCGAGCTGCCCTACGATCTCCTTTTCGTGATTCCGCCGCACCAACCCGCCCACGTTTTGATCGAGAGCTGCATTGCGGACAGCGTGACTGGCGTTCGGGTCGACTACGACACGCTGGAGACGCGGTGGGACAATGTCTATGCGATCGGAGATTGCGCGGACATGCCGGCATCTAAGGCCGGTGTTGTGGCGCATCAAGAGGCCGAGGTCGTGGCCCACAACATCGCCGTCAAGGTTACGGGGCGCGGCCAGCCGACGAGCTTGCGCCTCCACACCTTGTGACTACTCGCCTTCGGCGCCGGGCGCGCCGCCGCGAACCGCACCACCTATCCCAACGGTTGGCCGCCCTTCGGCGTCGGCTCATCGCGAAGCTGGGGCCCGTCCCCGGCCATCTACTGGGCCAAGATCGCGTTCGAGAAGTGGTGGCTGTGGCGCTATTTCTGAGCAACCTCGGCTTTGGTTTCAAGTGGCAGGAGCTATCTCATGACCGAGCGTAAGGGGCGTTTGAGCGGGATCATCTGCGCATGCCTCACTCCGTTCGACCGTGCCGATCGCGTGGACTTCGGGGCCCTCGAGCGGGAGATCAGGTACATCGTCGAGGATTGCGGCGTCGATGCCATTTCTATCGGCGCGGTCGAGGCGGCCGAGTACACGCGGCTGGATTGGGAGGAGCGCAAGGAGTTGCTGCGGCGCGGCATTGCAATGGTTGACCATCGCCTGCCGACGATCGCGGGCTGCTCCCACCAGAATCCGGTGCTGGTCGGCGAGATGGCGGAGGTGGCGGCTGAAGCGGGCGCCGACCTGGTTCAGGTGCTGATCCCAACGCGGCCGTGGGGCGGCGACCCCGATCCGAACGAGCTCGTAGAGTTCTTCACCGAGGTTGCAGTGCGGAGTCCCCTTCCCATCGTCGCCTATCACAACCCCGGTCCCGGCGCTGACCCTGACTACGCGACGTTCGTGCGACTGAGCACCAACGCCAAGATCCACTATTTCAAGGAAAGCTCGCGCGATACGAAGAAGATTTCCCGGATGATCGAGGAGATCGATCGCGCGGGCAACGCGGGCTACTTCACAACCATGCAGCCGCTCCTCATGACGTTGATGCTCGGCGGCTCGGGCGCGACGATGCCGCCGCCGGGTGCCAAGATCGGCGCCCGGGTTGTGCAGGCGTGGCGCGCGGGTGATCTGGACGCAGCTCGGCGGTGGCAGCGGCTCTACGCCGCGTTTCCCAGCAAGTGGCCCAGCTATGGCCTCCCGCCGGTCATGAAAGCCGCGCTGCAAGAGATCGGCGTCAATATCGGCGATCCGTCGCGACCGTACGCGCCAGTCGCCCCCGCGGATCGCCTGCAGATTCGTGAGCTGCTCCGCGAGGCCGAGCTGCTTGGCTAGACACGTTACCGCCTGGCGCCGCGACGCGTTCGGCGGCCGGAACGGTCACGAATGGGATGAAGTAAGGTAGGAGTCGGTAGGTCCCTTCCAAACCGGGGGAGGGTGGGGGGCTCTTGGTTCTGGTGCTAACGGCGACCGACACGCGCGGCCTGATCTCAATGGAAGAAGCGGTCACGGTGGTGCGCAACGCCTTCGCCGAGTGGGGTGCCAACCGCGGGCTCAATGCGCCCCGTCGACGCATCCATGCGCCTTCCGGCGTTCGAACAAGCGTTCACCAGGGCGCCGCGCCCGGTGAGGGGGCCACGGGACTCTTCATTCACTGCGAGCTCGTCGATCCTCGCGCCGAGCACCAGGAATACAAGACGATCGGCGATCCGACATACACCCTGTTCAATGCTGAAACGGGCGACCTGGAGTGCATCATCATCGGGGAGCTGACGCCCAGTGAGCTGCCGGACCGGAAGGTCATGACGGGCGTTCGCACGGCGGCGACGAGCATCGTCGGAACCGATTTGTTGGCTCGGCAGGACGCCGAGGTCGTGGGGCTTTTTGGCGCGGGCAACCAGGCCGTCCAACACCTGTTGGCGCTCATCGCGGTCCGCCCCGACATCCACGAAGTGCGCGTCTACCGGCGGGACGGCGAGCGCCGCCGCGCGTTCTGCGCCGAAATGGCGCCGCTCCTCGGCGGCGGCATGGCGCCGGTCGATCCCCCGCGTGAGGCGGTGGAGGGTTGTGACATCGTCCTCGCCGCTACGAACGCGAGCGTGCCCGTCTTCGACGGCTCCTGGCTCATGCCTGGCCAGCACGTCACGACGATCATCGGGAGCAACGTCGGGCTGGTTCAGGGTGGGTTCACGCCACGGAAGCGGCGCGAGATCGACGACGAGACGGTCCGCCGCGCCGACGTGATCGTGGCAGCCTCCCGGGAGCAGGTCGTCCAGGACCAACAGGGCGACCTGTGGGACCCGGTGCAGGCCGGCATCATCGATCTCGACCAGATCCACGACCTCGGGGAGGTCCTGCTGGGGAAGGCGCCGGGCCGGACGTCTGAGGACCAGATCACGCTGTACAAGAACAACGCGGGCCAGGGCATCGCGGACGTGGCGCTCGGCGGGCTGATCTACCGCCGTGCGCGCGAGCGCGATCTCGGCATCGATCTTCCGTCCTCGAGCACGCATCATGCGGAATACCACCGCTGACCCGAGCCACGCTCGGGCTGCTTGCCGCCGCCATCGCGGTCATCGTGGTAGGCGGGATCTTGGACGTTCGCTCCCGACCGACGAGCGTCGAGACGGTCGTGCGGCGCTATTTCACCGCGCTGGAGGGGGGCGACGTCCCCGGCGCGCTCAGTACGCTCGCGCCACCGGTCAGCGATCGGGACGTCGCCTTCGTGGAGAACGGCCTCGGCAATCGATACCGGATCACCGGTATCGCGGTGCGCCAGCCCTCCCTGTTGGCCCGGTTCGTGGGAGCGCCAGCCGCCCCGACCGAGGTTACGGTGTTCCTGGACATTACCCAGGCGGTCGACGACGTGCGCTGGCAGGCGGGCCCCCGCGTCATGGTTCGGGAAATCGATGGGCGCTGGTACCTCGCCCGGCCTCCGCTCGCGCCCGAATCCACCCCCTCAGATTCGTTACGATAGGGCGAGCGGCGTGCTGCAGGAGGTTGACGTGAAGGTGATCCGCGTCTCTGAGGTCCCCCCGGTGAAGGACAACGGACCCATCTTTATCGGGGACGTTACTCGGCAAACATTGCTTGGCGATAGCCAGGACTACGCGCTCGCCATGGTCAATTTCGCCATTGGCGCGCGCAACAAATGGCACATCCACTCCGGCGATCAGGTCCTCTTCGTGACGTATGGGTTGGGCTACATTGCGGACGAGCAACAGAAGGTGGAGATCCACTCGGGCGACGTTGTCCACGTCGTCGCGGGGGAGAAGCACTGGCATGGCGCAACCGAGCACTCGGCGATGTCGCACATCTCGCTGACCAAGGCGGGCGGCGCGACGACGATCGTCGAGGACTCGTGAGGTGAGCGCACCGCGGGCGATTGCGTATACCGAAGGCGACTTCTCCGTTGTGAAAGTAGGCCCAATGGGCCCGTACGGGAATAACGCCTACATCCTGCACGACGCGAGTGCTAACGACGCGCTGCTGGTCGATATGCCGCTCGAGGAGCAACCGCTGCTGGAGGCCATCGCCGCGGTCGGCAACGTCCACCAGATCGTCGCGACGCACTGGCATCGCGACCACTGGATGACCTACGAACCCGTGCGCAAGGCGACTCACGCACCCGTGTTTGTCGGCGACAAGGAGATCAATATCCCCGCCGAGCGCATCGATGGACTCCTCAGCCATGGACAGGAGCTCAAGGTTGGTGCCAAGCGCGTGACCATTCTGCACACCCCGGGCCACACGCCCGGCGGCATCTGTCTTCAGGTCGGCCGTGCGCTGATCTCGGGCGACACGCTGTTCCAGGGAGGCCCCGGCCGGACCTCGGTGATCGGGGATCTGCAGATCATCATCAACTCGATTGTGGAGCACCTTCACCGGCTAGAGGACGAGACCATAGTCATGCCGGGATACGGTCCGAACACGACGATTGGCGAGGCAAAGCGCGAGTACGCTGAGTACTCGAAACACCCCTGGCCAACTGACTTCTTCGGCGACGTGGCGTGGCTCGAGCTACCTCCAACCCGCTCAAGTGAAGGCGTCTGACGCTCCGGGGAACATCCACATCGCCGCCGGGGCGGCCCTAACCTGCCCTAACCTGGCGGGGCCACGAACCGGGTACCGTCGGCGAGATCGAGGAACTCCGGGGTAAAGGTCGCCGTCAACCTCGAGCGGTCCGCGTTGCGCATCCGGGGTCCTGCCGACCCCTGGAGATCGAGCACCACGGACGAGTCCCACTCGAAGGTAGCGCCCGGAGCGATCGGACCTACGCCGTCCAGGCGCACCGCGGCGAGGTCCCCCGCGAAACCATCCGAGAGGCGGATCGTCCCTGCCAGCGCGACAATGGGCTGGAGCGTGCGGTTCTGGAGCTCGAAGCGAAGGAGGCCCAGCTCGGTGCGGCTGCCCGCGGCGAGATCGGCTGGCACCACCTGCTTGTCCACCAACTTGACAGAAAGGACCTCCGCGACGCGACGGTCCAGGTCCCGCAGCTCCTCATCCCGGCTAAGCCGCCCCACAGCCGCGGTTGCGCGGGCAGTTGCCTCGGACTGCTCGAAGCGGCGTTGTTCGTCGATGGCCTGGCGAACGGTGACGTTGGAGGGAATGGGTTGCCCGTTCAGGGCGGCTGCTTGCTTGACCCGGCTCAGGTATGCGATGAGCACAGGGCGTTCGGTCTGGGGCAGACGCTCGATATTCGGGCGGAAATCGGTGTCCCAGAGGCGCGCATCGGTGGGGATGACTGCGTCGTTCGGATTGGTGCATGCGACGATCAGTAGCCATGCGAGGAGTGGGGCGATCGCAAGGAGAGGGCGCGGGATCGTCAACGTTGATACCCCAGGGCTCGGTCGGAGACTACGCCGCGGAACTATAGCGCAGTGAAACAGGGGACCCGAGTCACAGAAGGAGCGAGTACACTGGGAGAAACCGCTCGGTGTATGCTTGCGGCCGAGCAGCGGACGGCACACCGTCCCGGACGGAGGGAATCATTGCTCACCGCGGAAGAAAATGAACTGCTGACCAAAGTTGGCCCGGCGACGCCAATGGGTGATCTCATGCGACGTTACTGGCAGCCGATCGCCGCCGCCGTGCAGCTCAAGGACGAGCCGGTGCGCGCGGTCCGGCTGCTGGGCGAGGATCTCGTGCTCTACCGCGATGAGAGCGGCAGTCTCGGGCTGATTGGCAACAAATGCGCGCATCGGAGGATCGATCTGCGCTTCGGGATCCCGACCGAGGGCGGCCTCCGCTGCCCGTATCACGGGTGGGCGTACGACGCGACCGGCCAGTGTGTCGAGATGCCGTACGACGACGAAGAGGGAAACACGAGCTTCAAGGACAAGGTGCAGATTGCCGCCTATCCCGTGCAGGAGCGCAAGGGGATGATCTTCGCCTACCTCGGGCCGGAGCCGGCGCCCCTGCTCCCGAATTGGGACATCTTCATGTTCGACGACGTCTATTACGACATCGGCGGCTGCGTCATTCCATGCAATTACCTGCAGATCATGGAGAACTCGCTCGATCCGGTGCACGTCGAGTGGCTGCACACGCATTTCTCGAACTATGCGTTGAAGCGCCTCGGAACGGACCTGGTGCGGCAGGGATTCTCCGAGAATGGGCGACCCGCGCGGCACACGAAAATTGCCTTCGACACGTTCGAGTACGGCATCGTCAAGCGCCGGATCATGGACAACACGGATGAGAACCATCCGTTCTGGACCATCGGCCACCCCATCGTCTTCCCGAACATTCTCAAGACGACTGGCTTCCAGTACCGAATCCCGATCGACGACGACAACACCTACCACTGGTGGTTCTTCCCGCATCGCATCCCGCGCGGGGAAGAGCTGCCACCTCAGACCGAGATCCCGTACTACGACGTTCCGCTGCCGCAGGTCGACGACCAGGGCCGGCCGCCGTGGGCGCTCCTGGACAACAACAGCGGCCAGGACATCATGATGTGGGTCACCCAGGGCAACGTGGCGGACCGCTCGCAGGAGAAGCTGAGCCTCTCGGACACGGGCATCATCAAGTACCGCCAGCTCCTCAAGGACAATCTGGAGCTCGTCGCTCAGGGCAAGGATCCGATGAACGTGTTCCGCGATCCCGCCGAGAACCAGTACCATCCCCTGCCCTCTGAGTACTGGCAGATGGCGATCGATCGTGAGAAGAACGGCGATTTCAGTCGGGTCGGCGGCTCATCGAAGTACAGCCCCGTGATTGCCGACGCGATGAAACGACTAGGACGCGGGGACCGGCTCCAGCAGCCGGTGTTCTAATAACCGCTCGCCACGAGCGGGCGGTGCGGATATCAGCGAGTCAGCCAGTGACGAGGGCCCGCTAGCATTCGCTGCGGCCGCGGAAGACGATCCTGATGCCGGTGCCCTCGAAGCCAAACTGGCGCCGGATCTGGTTCTCGATGTGGCGCTTGTACGAGAAGTGGACCATCTCCGGGTCGTTCACGAAGAGGACGAAGGTCGGCGGGTGGGTAGACGCCTGGGTGGCGTAGAAGACCTTGAGCTGCTTGCCTTTCTCTGAGAGCGGATGCGCCGCGAACACCCCGCGCATGAACTCGCTGACCGCGGCCGTTGGGATCCGGCGCGCCCGCTCGGCGCTGATCTCCAGCACCTTGTCGAGCAGCTTATTCAGATTGCGTCCTGTCATGGCCGAGACGTAGAGCACGGGCGCGTAGTCGAGGAACACGAGCTGGCGGCGGATATTCTCGAGGTACTTCGTGGCTGCATCCGGCGTGTGAGTCAGCAGGTCCCATTTATTGATCGCGATGATGCAGCCCTTCGCCGCGTCGTGGATGAAGCCGGCGACGTGGGTGTCCTGCGCGCTGATTCCCGCGTCTGCGTCCAGCACCATGATCGCGACATCCGCTCGGTCGATCGCGCGCATGGCGCGCAGCACGCTATACGTCTCGATGCCCCGCTCGATCCTGCCGCGCCGCCGAATGCCCGCGGTGTCGATCAAAAGCAGCTGGCGCCCCAGGTATTCGACAGGGGTATCGATCGCATCCCGGGTCGTGCCGGGCACCGGACTTACGATCGATCGTTCGTTGCCGACGATGGCATTCAATATGGAGCTCTTTCCCACGTTGGGGCGCCCCACGATGGCGACTGGCACGACGTCCTCGGATGCAGGCTCCTCCTCTGGCGCGGGTGGCAGCTCCTCATCAACCCGGTCGAGGAGATCGCCGGTGCCGGTCCCCTGGATCGAGGAGATGGCAATTGGCTCCGAGAGTCCAAGCTCGAAAAACTCGGTCGATCGCAGTCGGTCGCGGGGGCTGTCCGCCTTGTTCGCGACCAGCAGCACTGGCTTGGTCGAGCGGCGCAATTGGTGGGCGATCTCGACGTCGATCGCCAGTGGGCCCTCGCGCGCATCGGTCAGGAAAACGATCACGTCGGCCTCGCGCATGGCCGCCTCGGCCTGGCCGATGATGCTGCGCTGCAGGTCGCCGCTCTCATCCATACCGATGCCGCCAGTATCGACGAGCGTATAGGTGCGGCCCCTCCACTCGATGCTTCCATACAAGCGGTCGCGCGTCGTGCCAGGGGTCTCATGGACCACGGCGACCTGCGCGCCGACGAGGCGGTTGAACAACGTCGACTTGCCCACGTTCGGACGGCCGACGAGCGCGACGATCTGTGGCATACGTTTTACTGTCCCAACCGCGGCGTCGCGGTCCGAAGAATCGTCGTCGGGGTTAGCGGGATGACGGTTTCCGTCGGCTCTGCGGGTATGGGCGTGACAGTTGCCGTTGGAGGCCGGGGAACGAGAGTCGGCACGGCTGGCACGTCGGTCGGTGGCGCGACCGTCGTCGGATTTTGCGTGTCGGCGATCGTCAACGTGACAACGTTCGGGCTTACCGACTGAATCGTCAGGCCCGAGCGCGTGTTGACCTCGACGGGCACGGTGTGCGAGCCTGGGCCAAGACCGGCCAGGTTGATGGTGGCGCGGAAATCTCCTGCCTGGGTGCCCTGAAGCTGGGTTGTCAGGCCCGCCAGGGCGATCTGCACGCGTGGCAGATTGCTTGTGACTTGCAATCCCGCCCCGAGGTTCTCGATGGTCGGCACGGTCGAGAACGATTGGGTGAGGACGATGGGTGTGATCCGCACCGTGATTCGAATCGGGTTGTCCTGGAGCAGGGAGATCCCCTCAGGCAGGATAACCGAAGCCTGGCGGGCGAGCGTGGCCGTTGCATCGGCCACGTCAATCCGCTCGGTCGTCACGAAGTTCACGGCTGCCAGTGCGCGCGGCGGCCCCACGATCGTGAGGGCCGCGGGCTCCACCGTCACACCGGCGATGGCATAGCCGCTCTGGACGTTACCGACGATGTCCGGCTGGATCCCGACTGTCTTGTAGCTGAGCTGCTGGTTGATCGTGACGTGTACCCGCACCATCGTCGGGTTGATGCGCAGCCGGTCCATCGCCACGGGTTGTCCCTGAGCGTCGATCGGGGTCAGGGGATAGCGAGCGTCGACGTCCGCGGTGAATCCCTCGAGGCGTAAATCCGCGGTCATGCTCTCAATCCGCCGCACGATGGAGGCGGGCCCGCTCACCAGGACTGTGGTCGGTTCAACTTCGGCTTCGCCGGCTTCATAGCCGAACGGCACGGTGCCCGTCCGGTTGAGCCGCACCGGCACCGGTCGCTCGATCTGCTCGTCGAGCCGCACGGTGAGCTGGGGTGGGATGACCTCGATGATTCGGACGCGCGAGCTTGGCACGTCGACGTTGACCCGGTACTGGTCGACGCCGGCAGAGGCTGCGCTCAGATTGATGCTCGCTTTGACGTCGCTGGGGCGCATGCTGACCCAGATCTCGCGGGGGGCGCTGAGGCGGACCTGGGCAGTCGGATTGGCCTGCTCGTTGACGAGCACGAGCCCGGGCGGTGTTCGACCGAGCTCGATGGGTACGTCAAACGTAAAGGCCTCCGGTGGGTTCTGCTCGCGCTGGACCACGCTGAATAGCGCCACCGAGATGACCACGGCGAGAAGGCCACGACCCATGTCGATCTGACTGAAAATCGTGTTGGCGAATCCGCCGAAGAAGCCGTTCATGAAGCTCGGGAGGGAACCCGGAACCTGAGAAGCTGAGGGATGGCCTCCCCAGCCCGGCTTCGGAAGAGCATCGGCAGCACCCGGCGCAGCTTCTGTTCGTCAAGGTTGCGCACGAGCCGGCCGTTATTGCTGATGGAGATCTGACCCGTCTCTTCGGAGACGATGATGCTCAGCGCGTCTGTCTTTTCGGTGATACCGATGCCGGCGCGGTGGCGTGTGCCGAACTGGTGGCCCGTGGCAATCGTCTCAGCCAGAGGAAGGACGCAGCCAGCCGCCAGGAGCCGGTCCCCGCGGACGATCACCGCGCCGTCGTGCAGCGGAGAATGGGGAAAGAACAGGGTCAATAGAAATTCGACCGAAAGTCCCCCGTCGATGCGGATGCCGGTGTCTGCATACTCGCCGAGGCCAGTCTGGCGCTCCAGGACGATGAGCGCGCCCCAGTGCCGCTCCGCCAGCCGGCCGGCGGCCTCTGCGACGACCTCAATCGCACGTTGACTCGCGGTGGTGGCAGGCGCGCGGGTTAGGCCCCCGGCGCGCCCGATCTGCTCGAGCGCGCGGCGGAGCTCGGGCTGAAAGAGAATCGGGATCGCGACGAGGAGGGCGGGAATCGCGTTCCGGAGCAGCCAGCCCAATACGGCGAGTCCGAGGATGTTGCTGGCGACTGAGCCGGCGACGAAGATGAGGACGATGCCACGGAGGAGGGCTACCGCGGTCGTACCCTGGATCAGTGAAAGCAGCCAGTAGGTCATTGCGGTCACGAGGAGAATGTCCAGAAAATCGCGCGGCTCAACTCCGGTCAGACCGGTGCGAATCAGCTCGATGAAGTCGGCCATTAAACGGTCCGGGGATTCGAGCCGAGGCGCGTAACGTTGTTCGAAAATGCTTCGAAGGGTCCGGGGCTTGTGGCCATGAGGTCGGCCAGTAGAGCCTTTTGCGCGTGGAGTCGGTTCTCCGCCTGATCCCACACGGCAGAATGTGGGCCCTCGATCACCTCGTCTGTGATCTCCTCGCCGCGATGCGCGGGCAAACAGTGCAGGACAATCGCGTTAATCGCGGCCTGCTCCACAAGGCTGGCGGTGACGCGGAACGGTGGAAATACCGCGGCCCGGCCCTCGCGCTCGGCCTCCTGGCCCATGCTGAACCAGGCGTCGGTGTAGATGACGTCCGCTCCTCGGACCGCGGCGGCTGGGTCGCTGCCGACCTCGACTACGCCGCTGAATGACTTTCCGGTCGGGTCCCAGTCTTCTGCTGGCTCGTAACCTCGCGGGCTGGCGACACGCAGCTTGTACCCGGCGAGTGGGGCTGCCTCGGCAAGGGAGCGGGTCACGTTATTGCTGTCTCCAAGGTAGGCGACGACCAGCCCTTCGAGCCGGCCAAATCGTTCGTGCATGGTGAGCAGGTCAGCCAGGATCTGACACGGGTGGCTGCGATCCGAGAGGCCATTGACCACGGGAATCGACGCGTGGCGCGCCAGTCCCTCCACGTCCTCGTGGAGATAGGTTCGGGCAACGATGAGATGGATGTAGCGGCTCAGGACGCGGGCAACGTCCGCGACCGGCTCGCGCTCACCCAACCCGACTTCCGCGGGTGAGAGATACATGCAGTGGCCACCCATCTCGATCGCGGCGACTTCGAACGACACACGCGTTCGGAGCGACGGCTTCTGAAAGACGAGTGCGACCGTGCGGTCGGCGAGCAGGGTACGCGCCGCGCGCGGGTCCTGCTTGTACTGCAGCCCACGCGCGACCAACTGGGCCAGCTCGTCAGCCGTGAGCTGGGCGATGGAAAGAAAGTCTTTGGAGCGCATGGACATGTCTCAGGGGGGACTCGGCTGGGAGTATAGCACAGGCATCGAAGGCGCCCTTTTGCGATCGGTTACGGAGCGATACGCCCGGCGGGCGCCGTCGCAATGGGGGAAGCCGCCTGCCGCGGCGCGCTCGTGAATGTCGGTGGGACCTCCGTTGGCGCCGCGGTCGTCACGGTGGGCTCGGCGGGCGCCGTTGCGGGCACCGTTGGCTTGGGTGTCTGGGTTGGGGGGAGCGGGGTCTTGGTCGGAAGCTCCTCCACGATCTTGGTCGGGGTCGCTGGACGCGGGACTGTCGTCGCCGTGGCCGGCACTGGCGTGGCAGTGCCGGGCGCTGGCGTGGCTGTTGCTGGTGCAGCGGTGGCCGTTGCTGGCGCCGCGGTTGCCGTCACGGATAGTGTCGTCGCGGTTGCTGCCGCGGGTGTGGGGCTCCCGTTCGTCGCAGTGGCGACCGCTGTGGGCTCGGAAGGCGTACTGGTTCCGACCATCGATGTCGCAGCCGCCGTCCGAATTCCCGTCGGGGTCGCGATCGGTGCAAGCGTGGATTCGACGATGATCAGTGGGTCGGGAGTGGGAAGGCTCGTCCCCGTCGGACCCGGCGTCGGCGGCGCCGCCGCGGCCGTCTCGCGGACCGTGACGACCATTGCGTTCGCGGCCAGGACGTACATCGTCGTGGCAAGGAGGAACACGATTACACCGAGCACGAAGATCGCCGCGGTGAAGCTGTTCAGCGCGTCGTACCAGCCCCACGCCTGGTGAATCACCCCGGGTAACCCAATGCTTGGGCCGATGAGGCCGTTGCGGCGTCGCCAGAAATCAAGCTCCTGGCGAATGGTCGCCCACCGACTCGAGCCGGCGCCAGGCGACGTTACATCCATCCGGACTCTGCCCGCGACGCTTGCTGCTCGTTCGCGCGAACGCTTGGGTGGGCCTGACGTTGCTGATTCTGGCCACTCGCGTCGCGCACCCCCCCGCCCGGTGGTCGCCCCGGTTGGCCTCCCGGTGGTCTGCCCGGGGGCACGCCCGGCGGACCGCCCGGAACGGTCCGGGCGGTCGGTTGCACCGGTCGCGTAGGGACCTGCGGGGTGGGGGGCTGAATGAGCGTTGGCCGCGGCGGCAGCGTTGCCGCTGGGGGAGGCTCTGTTGCGGCCGCGGTTGGCGGAACCAGCGCGGATGTATTGGTTGGCGGAGCCTGCGTTGGTCCTGATGTGGGCGTCGCCGGGACGGCCGTAGGGACGCTTGTCGGCGCGCTCGTGGCTGGCCGCTCGGTGGCCGTAGGCTCCGGCGTTGCTGTCGGCTCAGCGGTTGGTGTGACAGTCGGTGAGGCCGTCGGGCTCGGCACCGTTGTCCAGGTTGCAACAACGGTGATCGTGCGCTGAGGTGTCGGTGTCAGCGCACCCGCCGCGGGTGCGGGCCCGCGCGCCGCGAGCAGGAAGAAGCCGAGCGCATAAAAGGGGAGAGTCGCGACACAGATCGAGAGCAGGCCCACGGTGACGGCATGCTGCGCGGGCGAAAGGCCCTGGTACCAGTCTCGGATGCGCTCACCACCGTTCGCCGGCGCGATGGGCTGGGGCCAATCGCGTCACGGCTCTAATCACACTGCGCGTGGTGCAATCATATGCGGACCACCTTCACGTACTCGAGCCCATCGACTTCTCGGATCCGCTGCAGCGTTTCGGCAGGCACAGGATCGTCGACGGAAAGGAGCATGAGAGCCGGGCCACGCGCGCGCTCACGCCCGACCTGCATTGATGAAATGTTGATATCCGACTCGCCGAGAAGGGTGCCAACGTGTCCGATCACCCCGGGGCGGTCGATGTGCCGAGTCAGAATCACGTAGCCCTCGCTCGGCACCAGATTGACGGTGTGCTCGTCGATCAGGACGACGCGCGCCTCGTCGGCAATGATGGTCCCCGCGACGACGGAGCTGCCACGCTCGGTCGCGAGCCGCACCGAGATGAGATTCGCGTAACCATCCGGGGCGTTACTCTTGCGCTCGGCGACGCCGAGGCCCCGACTGCGTGCCACCATGGTTGCGTTCACAACGGTCACGGTTTCTTCGGAGATGGGCTCGAGGAGGCCGCGAATCACCGCTGCCCGTAGCGGGGCCGTGTCGAACTCGGCGATCTCGCCGCTGTAGTCGATCTCGATGCTGCGCATCTGGCCTTCGGCGAGCTGGGTCGCAAGCCTCCCGAGCATCTGGGCTAACACCACAAATGGACCCAGTGCGCGGGCCGCCTCAGCGGATATCGGCGGCGCGTTGACGGCAAATGTCGCCGGGCGCCCTTCGAGGACGTCCACAACTTGCTCCGCAAGCTGTACCGCAACGATGATCTGCGCCTCCTGGGTGCTCGCCGCGAGATGGGGTGTGGCGACAACCTTCGGATGCCGAACGAGCGGGTTTTCACCGGCGGGCTCGACCGCGAACACGTCGAGAGCAGCGCCAGCGATCACGCCGCGATCCAGGGCGAGGAGGAGGTCCGTCTCGCTCACGATGCCGCCCCGGGCGCAGTTGACGATCCAGGCGGTCGGCTTCATCTGCTCGAGTTGGGACAGACCGATCAGGCTATCGGTCTGGTTCGTTGCGGGGACGTGGATCGTGAGGAAGTCCGCTTCCCGGATCAGTGTGTCCAGGTCGACGATTCGGACGCCGATTCGGTTCGCATGCTCCTCTGAGACGTACGGATCGTAGCCAATGACCGTCATCTCGAAGCCCTGGGCCCGTTTCGCGACCTCGGTGCCGATCCTGCCGAGGCCGAGGACACCCAGGGTCTTGCTGCGGATCTCGACACCCATGAACTTGGATCGTTCCCAGCGGCCTGCCGCGAGCGCGGCCGCCGCCTGCGGAATGTTCCGCGCCGCGGCAAGGATGAGGCCGATAGTGTGCTCGGCGACGGCGATCGTATTGCCGGCCGGGGCGTTGACGACGACGATGCCACGCTGGGTCGCGGCGTCGACGTCGATGTTGTCTACCCCGACGCCGGCCCTGCCGATTACGAGCAGCTTGCCGCCGGCGGCGATGACCTCGGCGGTGACTTTGGTCTCGCTTCGCACGACCAGGCCGTCATAGGAGGGCAAAATGGCGCAGAGCTCGTCGCGGCTCAAGCCAAGCCGAACGTCGACCTTGGTGTGCTGTTGGAGGTAGTCGATGCCGTCCTGGGCAATGGGATCAGTAACAAGGATTGCCATGGCACTCCCGCGGGCGCATCGTCATCCGACCTAGCAGCGCGAGCGAAAGAAGTCCGTCGTTCTGAGCCGCGGGCGAAGCGTCCGTACCCCGGACGTGTTACGGATTCTTCGCTTCGCTCAGAATTGACATGGTCGTTCGTCTGCGCCCCTAGCGGGCGGGGGTTGGCGCCAGCTTTTCGATCGTTTTACCGAGGGCTTCGACCGCCGCGTCGATGTCCGCCTCGCTGACGTAGCCGAGGTGGCCGAAACGCATCGTCGTCGTCGTGATGGCCCCCTGGCCAACCGCGACGACGGTGTCGTAGGTTTCCTCGAGCTCCTTCGCGATGACGCGGGAATCGACGCCTTCGGGCGTGTAAAAAGCGGTTACGGTGCTGGATGCATGCTTCGGATCGGCGAAGAGCTTCAGTCCGAGGGCGGACACGCGGTCCCGGCAATGCTGCGCGATGCGGGCGTGGCGCGCAAAGACCTGGTCGCGGCCCTCTTCGCGCATCGATTGGAGCCCAACCTGGAGCGCATAGAAGACGCTTACGGCGGGCGTCCACGGGGTTTCGCCATGCTCGAGGTACTTCCTCGCGAGGGAGAAGTCCCAGTACATGCGGGGGAGCTTGGCCTGCGCGTGCCGCTCCCAGGCCAGCTTGCTCATGGTGGCGAACGCGAGGCCGGGCGGGGCCATCCAGCCCTTTTGCGATCCACTGAGCAGGACGTCAATCTTCCACTCGTCCGTCTTGACCTCGACGGAGCCAACCGAGCTAATGCCGTCGACGATGAGCAGCTTGTCGCGGCTCTTCACAACGTTGGCAATCGCCTCGATGTCGTTTGTCACGCCCGTGGACGTCTCGTTATGGGTGACGAGAACGGACGTGATGGTCGAATCACTGTCAAGGCGACGCGCGATCTCATCGGGGTCCGCGGCCTGGCCCATCGGAAAGTCAAGTTTCTGTACGTCCACGCCGAACTTCTTCGCGATCTCCGCAAACCGGTCGCCGAAGTTGCCGATGGAGACGGCCAGCACCCGCTCACCAGGCGACAGGGTGTTGACGACCGCCCCCTCCATGGCGCCAGTACCGGACCCGGTGAGAATGAAGAGATCATTCTCCGTCTCAAAAAAGTACTTGAGCTGGTCGGTCACTTCGGCGATGATCGCCGCGAATTCCGGCCCACGGTGGTTGATCATCTGCCTGGACAGTGCCTGCAGCACGTCCGGCGGAAGCGGCGTCGGGCCGGGAATGCGCAAGTTCATAGGGACCTCCGGTGAATAATGCGGGGTGCGAAACTATAGCCGCTCATAAAGGTCGATTCAAGGCAGGTAACGCTCGCGCAGCGGGGCCCGCCGTGCCTGCGAGGCCCCGTCCAGGGGACGCATGGAGCGCTGAGACGGCACTGCTGTACGCTGGCGGGAGCCGGCTGAATGGAGGGATCGATGGCTCGCGAAGCGTACGCCAGCGTTGCCGAATTGACCGCGCCCGGGACGCTGAGCGCGATCGCCGGGACCTCGATTGGCTCGGTGCATCAAGAGCCTTTCGGGTCGGTCGATGCGCTGTCGGGCGCAACGATGTTTGCCCTGGTGACGGACGTCGGCCAGCGGTACATCGTCAAGCGCATGGCCTATGCGACTGACTGGATCATGCAAGCGACCGAGGATACCGCCTGTCGGGCCGTCGTTTCCTGGACGTCCGGCTTGCTCGATCAACTCCCCGCCGAACTTTGCCATGAGGTGCTCGCGTGCGCGCGGGACGGGGCAGGCTGGGCCCTGCTGCTCCGAGACGTCAGCCCGGCGATGATTCCGCCCGGCGACGACCTCATCGTCGAGGCCGAGAACGAGGGCTTGGTTGACGCGATGGCCGCGCTGCACGTGCACTTCATGGGGAAGCCCGGGCTCGCGAATCCGCGGGATGGCTTCTGCTCGCTCCGAACCCGGTACAGCGAGCTGGCGCCGCGGACAATGCGGGCCGTCCAGTATCTGAACCACCCCATCCCGCCGATCGCACTGGAGGGCTGGGCCCTGCTGCCGAAACTCGTCGCCCCCGACGTGGTTGAGACCGTCATGACATTGCTGGGGGATCCGGCGCCGCTATGCTCAGCGCTGGAGCGCTTCCCCCAGACCGTCGTGCACGGCGATTGGAAGCTCGGTAACCTCGGCATCCACAGGGATGCGAATCAGGTTGTGCTGCTCGACTGGGCGATTGTGGGGCCAGCCCCCGGGGTTGTGGACCTCGGGTGGTACCTCGCGGTGAACTGCGCCCGGCTGCCAGTAAGCAAGGAAGCAACGATTGCGATCTATCGCTCGTGCCTGGAGCGTCGGCTTGGGAGGACGATCCCGGATGAGGAGTGGCGGGCTCAACTCGAGCTCAGCCTGCTGGGAGCGTTCATTCAGCTCGGCTGGCCGAAGGCCTACGGCGCGGACCGTGCCGCTGACGCGAGCACGCGGGCCCGCGAGCGGGCCGAGCTGGACTGGTGGTCTGAGCACGCCCGCGCCGGCGCGGCCTTGCTATAGCTCTGCGGACAGCCGCGGCCGTGTGAAGATCCACGCCGACCAGCGGCCTCAATAGGGCTCAAAATCGCGCAGGCGGGGGATGACTTCCTCGCCGAAGAGCCGAATCGAGCGCATCACCTCGCCTTCGGCCAGCACGCCGAAGTTGAACTCGCCGAGCAGCGTGTTGAAGAGCCCCTCGGTCGCGTACGCGCGCAGCTTTCGGGCGACGGTTTCGGGCGAGCCAATGAGCCCGATGTTGTGCTCGCGCATGTACGGTGGGTCGGTGAAGTGGGTGAGCAGCTCCGCGCCGGAGAGCTCGCCCCGGCGCTTGCGGGATTCGATGAGCTTCTCGATCGGGGCGATGTGGGTGTAGGTGTGCACCCAGCTCGGGCCGGCGACCTCCCATGCCTTGTCGTCGGTCTCGTCGACGTACACCAGAATCCAGTAATTGATCAGCGGCCGTGTGGGATGGCCGACTTCGTTCCAGCGCTGGACGTATGGCCGGTAATATTCCGCCATCTCGTCGCGCGGCACGTAGTGGACGTAGCCGGTGTGGACGCCCTCCTCGGCGAGATAAGCCAGTGTCGGCGGGTGGCGGGTCTCGAACCAGACCGGCGGGTGAGGCTTCTGCACTGGCGGCATCATCAGCGCGACGTCTTTGTAGTCGTGGAACGGTCCATCAAAGCTGAATCGGTTCGGGCTCGCGCACGCGGCTTTGAGGAGTTGGTAACCCTCGATCGCGCGGTCGCGCCGACCTTCGAAGTCCGCCTTGAAGGGTGTGAAGTGGTTCGGCAGCGCGCCGGATACCAGGCCGACCTCGAGCCGGCCCGCGGTGAGGTTGTCCAGCGCAACGACCTCTTCGACCACGCGAAGCGGATCGTACAGCGGCACGGTCCAGCCCATGGCGCCGAGGCGAAGCTGTTGGGTGCGAGCGGCCGCCGCGGCGACGTAGAGCGGCGGCGAGGTGCTGAGGCTTTCGCGCGGGTCATTGTGATGCTCCACCGCGAAGGCGTAGTCGAAGCCGACCTGATCGCAGACTTCGAGCTCGCGCCAAAGCTGGTTGTAGCGTTCGCCGGGCGCCATACCCGGTTTTCGCCAGATGTGCGACATGTGGGCGAACTTCATGGCTGCCTCCTGCCTCTTCGTGGCCGACCCTATGCGCTGCGCAGGCAGACATACCATACCGGTCGGGCCGGCGCTAGACGCTGGAGGGTAGTGTCCTCTTGAGATGCTACAATTCGTGCTGCCCAATACAGTTAGCACGTAGAGGAGTATGCTCGGGTGAGAGCATTAGTTACCGGAGGCGCTGGATTCATCGGGTCGAATCTCTGTGATTACTTGATCTCTCGTGGGTTGGTCGTTAATTGCCTAGATAATCTAGTCAGCGGCTACCCATCGAACATTTCTCACCTGCTAGACCACCCCAACTTCGAATTTACCCAAGGCGACGTTAAGGATAGTCTCAATGTTGACGTAGATATCGTCTTTCACCTTGCCAGTCCGGCCAGCCCCAACCCTCTATACCCAGGTAGCTACGTCAATAATCCGGTTGCAACGATGCTGGCTAATTCGGTTGGAACCTTTAACTTTCTAGAGCTTGCGAAAAGCCGCGGAGCGCGCGTTTTATTCGCCTCAACATCCGAGGTTTATGGTAATCCTACCGTAAGTCCTCAACCAGAGAGTTACTGGGGGAATGTTGATCCGATTGGCCCTCGATCTTGCTACGATGAGAGCAAACGATTTGGTGAGGCGCTAGCGACAGAATATTCGCGAAATGGCGTTGATGTTCGCATTGTACGCATCTTCAATACATACGGCCCCCGGTGTCATCCGCAAGATGGCCGAGTCGTACCCGCTTTTATTAACCAAGCTTTGGATGAAAGTCCAATTACTGTACACGGGAATGGCACCCAGACGCGAAGTCTCTGCTATGTCTCTGATCTAGTTCACGGACTATGGCTTGCGGCCACGAGCGATGCGGCGAGCCACGAGGTAATAAACCTTGGGAATACAGACGAACGTTCCGTTCTCGACTATGCCATTCTGATCAAAGACCTTACCGGGTCACGGTCCGAAATTGTTCACATCGAGCGACCCGCGGGCGATATTTCTAATAGGCGACCGGATATTTCTAAGGCCCAGCGCCTGCTAGGGTGGCGACCAGTCGTCGGTGTTCGGGAAGGGTTGATCCAAGCCATCGATTGGTATAAGGCGCTACGAGTGCCAGCTAACAATTCATAGAGCGACCCGGCGAACGTAATTGCCTAAAACGGACATCGCTCAAGGCCGAATGATCAGCTTTGACCGAATCGGTTCCGTTCATATGCACAATAACTCACGTGGGTTTCCAATTTCTCAAGTCTGCCTTCTCGCTCTCGATGTCTTGTTGAGTAACTACGGTTAGTGAGCGCCGCTGCGAATAGTATTCTGCCTTCTTCTTATAAGCTAGACCTATGTTGCGCAGAAACCCTAGGTCAGTTTCATCGGTTATTCGCACAGGCGCAATTGACAGCGACCTCAGCCTGCGCTCGAAGTAAATGCCCTCTAATGGGTCTCCGTTTTCGCCGAGAAGCAGGGTCAAATGCTGATTGTGACCCCACCATGGAACGTAATGAACTTCTAATTCTGCGAACGCATACCTTTCCCTGATTTCGGTTTCGTGGATCGAATCGGCCAATATCAAAATAATTCGGCGACCTTTACGCCCTGCGATGAGACCGCTTATGGTGTCATTGTTGAGCCATAATCCGCTTTCCGCGACGGCGATAAGATGCTGCCATCGAGTGCCTTCAAGCATCCTGGACGTTGCTACGTTCATTGATGCGATGGACTCCAGAGGCTCCGGTCTCTTCAGGAAGGAAGCATACTGGCCGGGTCTTGTCTCTACTTCGACTTCGGTTGACGTGAACATGTAATTCATGGTGTCAATCAAGAGAGTACGGTTCTTGTGCAGTTCCAGCCGCTTTTCTTGAGGAAGCGCCGTGGCCGCGTGATCAACCAGATTGTCTATGCCCGTACTCCAATCGTCGCGGCCGATCGTAAGGTGTGCTTCGGTTCCGTCACTCGTTGGCGGTGCCGGATTTAGCCGAAAGGTCTGTCCCGAATAGTCGACCTCAGTCAATCCTAAGCGCTGGACTAGTTCTCGGAGCGTCGTGGTAGTTCCGGTTTCCTGTTTCCATAGGTCAAAATATCGACCAACTCTAGAATGTGATCCCGCAAGCTGTGGTACGTTTACGAAGCCGCGCGACTTTGCGATGGATAGCAGAAGCTCAATAATAGTTCGTTCTTCCAGCAGTGTGACACGGGAAGAACGCGCCAAATCCGATGTTTCGGGGTCTTTTGGATTTGCGCGCGTTTGGAAGAGCGTATGGATTAAGTGGTGGCGCAACGCGCCACGAGGTTTGTAGGAATCGGTAAATGCGGATTCCACGTGGTCCCATAACGACGACAGCGCTTTGCTGAGATCGAAAGTGTCGTTCATCAATGTTATAGGGTAAGTAGAATCGACGAGTCCCCTTATACGATCCTCGATCTTCCCCGGATTGCGCGCGAATATGAATGACGTTATTTCATTCGATGCATGATCCGTGCGAATTGTCCGCAGGATGTAATTAAATTCGGTGCTTTCCATAGCGTGGCCTAGTATGACAAGGGAAGATTTTTTCGGAGTGATCAACAACTCTGCGATAAAATTTGAGATCTGTTCTGGCAGTCTAAAATAGTCTTCGTCGGTGAACCGCAGGGTAGAGCGGGAGCTTGCTGTGCCGTGCGGCTTAATATAGAGAGGGCGTGTGAGTCTTCCGTCGCGGTTGCGAAGATCGTCGAGATTATCAGGCACATCTCGGTCGGTGAGCACATGAAGGTAATTACTTGGTCCTACTTCATCGTCAATAGCCTGATCAAGGGTTTCATCGAAGTTGAAGTTTATGACTGCATCAATAAACCGGTGTTTAAGAAGGTGTGCCAACAACTCTGATGATAACGACGGGTAGAAACGGCGCAAGAATATCTTTTGGAGTGTTTCTGGTAGATCGGCGCCGGCGTACTTCCCAAGCGCGAGCAATTGGGTTTCGAGTTCCAATGTGTCGGCTTTATACACTCGTTCCAAATGCGCCACTTCTTTTCTTGCGAGAGGTGCGAGCGCTGGGAACGCATCGTGGAGGAGGTGTACGGTTTGCTGACCTGTGGGCAAATTGCAAACGTGGTTACTGAGGCCGGCGCCGGTGACTACGATGACGGATTCGTGTGGCGGGAAATGGTCGGAAGGTGGAGAGGTCAGCATCCGTCCGCGGACTGATTGGATGGTCGGGACTGGGCCTGAATCAGGAAACGTTAGGTCGATATGATTGCGCGCCATCCGCATAGCTAGTTCGTCAAGGCCAGGGGTGGTGGGCATGTCGGCGGTCATTGGTGTAGACCTTTCTTTGCAAAGGATCTGCGGAAGCGGCGGGCCCGGCAGTATTGCTAGTTGTCCCGTTGCGACTTCAGGGTGCGAGTGAGAGTACAGCAGATACTTACTTGGGTCCAACGGCGTGGGCAAAGCGGATGCCGCCTCGGCCACCTGGCCCCCCGCCCTTCCCGAGGGCCGAACATTCTGAGTAACGAGGGAGGATTTGGGTTTTCCGCCCTTCGAGCGAAGGTGGCCCATCGCGCGTCAAATGAAATTGCATCATTCGGGATAGGACGACGCTACCGGCAAGCGCGTTGGGCCTACCCCAACCTACTCCGGTGAGTTTGAGGCTCAGGCGCGAGGATCACTGATGAATTGAGTATGAAATCGTAGGCATTGTTTCCATCAGCCGTCAGACGGCGGCTTTCCACGGTGTCTGATAGTCCGGATCTCTAGAGGTAGAATACCGCCGATTCGACCCATGCCCATGGGGAGGGAGACTCTGTGATCGACCTGGCGAAGAAGGTCCGCGCTGTCTCGAACTTCCCGATCGAGGGCATTGTCTTTCGCGACATCACGACGCTCCTCCAGGATGCGGAGGCGTTCCGCGCCGCGATCGACCGGCTACACGAGCAGGTCAAAGATCTCTCGGTTGACGTGGTCGTTGGGATGGAATCGCGGGGCTTCATCTTCGCGGCGCCACTCGCGTATCTGCTCGGGGTGGGCTTCGTCCCGGTCCGCAAGCTCGGCAAGCTGCCCTCAGAGACGGTCAGCGTCGAATACGAGCTGGAATACGGCACGAACACCCTGGAGATTCACCGCGACGCGATCACATCGGGCCAGCGAGTGCTGGTGGTCGACGATCTCCTGGCGACCGGCGGCACCGTGGCGGCCACGGTGGACCTCGTCCGCCAGCTCGGCGGCCAGGTTGTCGGCACGGCGTTCCTGATCGAGCTGCCCGACCTCGGCGGCCGCTTGCGCCTCGACGGCGATCCCGTCTACGCGGTCCTGAGCTTTTAGAGGGATCTGCGGGTCGTCTATTCGCTGACCTCAACCGTGCGGAGCGTCAGGAAGAACGGATCGATGACTGAGCGCCAAGAGCATTACTCGATGACCATCGAGTGGAGCGATGAAGACGGGGCCTTCATTGTGACTGTGCCTGAGCTGCCCGGCTGCCGCACGCACGGCATGACGTACGAGGAGGCTGCGAGGCAGGGCCGGGACGCCATCGAGAGTTGGTTAGCCGCTCGTAGAGCGAGTGGACGCCCGATCCCTAAGGCTCGCGTGCTCGCCTGAACGCGACCAGCTCGGCAAACCTTATTTTCATCTTCGCGGCGGGTGAAGGAGTAGCGCGTAAAGCGACCGTGGTATACTCGGCCCGCCGCGCGCCTCTCACTCCGAGAGGCGGCTTTTTGTGTGGGGCCGGGGCCATGCGCACCATTTTCCGCGACGGCACGGTCGTCAACCTCATCGACCAGACCCGCCTTCCGATCGAGACCATTCTGGTCCCGTGCGCGACGCACAATGCCATTTGCGAGGCGATCAGCGCGATGCGCATCCGCGGTGCACCGGCGCTTGGCGTCGCGGGCGCATACGGGGTCGCCTTGGCCGCCGAAGCGGCCCCCGATTCAAGTCCCGCCTTCCTTGATCAGGTCGAGCAAGCCGCGGCGCAGCTCCGCGCGACCCGGCCAACTGCCGTCAATCTAGCCTGGGGAGTCGACCAGGCGGTCGCGGCCGCCCGGTCGGCGCACGCACTGACCATCGCCGAGACCCGGCTGGCGCTTTGGGAGCTCGCGGACGATCTCGCCGACGCGGACGTGGCGGCAAACCAGCGGTTGGGCGAACACGGGTCTCCCCTGATCCCGGATGGAGCGAACGTTCTGACCCATTGCAATACGGGCTCGCTGGCAACCGTCGACTGGGGCACCGCACTCGGTGTCGTTCGATCGGCCCACCGCGCGGGCAAGCAGCTCCACGTGTTTGTCGACGAGACCCGGCCATTTCTGCAGGGCTCGCGGCTCACGGCCTGGGAACTGCAGCAAGAAGGGATCCCCTATACCGTCATTACGGATAGCATGGCGGGCTTCCTGATGGCCCGTGGCGAGGTAGACCTCTGTATCGTCGGGGCGGATCGGATCGCCGCCTCCGGCGATGTGGCGAACAAGATCGGCACCTACTCGGTGGCCGTGCTCGCCGCCGCACACAACATCCCGTTCTACGTCGCGGCGCCCACCTCGACGATCGACCTTTCCATTGAATCAGGCGATGAGATCACGATCGAGCAGCGCGACCCAGCGGAAGTGCTCACATTCGCGGGCGTCCGCGTCGCGCCCGAGGGCGCAGCCGCACGCCACCCCGCGTTTGACGTGACGCCGGCGCGCCTCGTCGAAGCTTTCATCACAGAAGTCGGGGTCCTGCGGGCACCGTATGAGCTGGCGCTCGTCGCCGCGGTGGCGCAGACCGCGCCGCTTATGCCCGAGCGAGTCCGCGCATGATGCCGCGCGATTTCGACCGGCAGGAGATCGCGGAGGTCGGCGTCTTCGGAGGCTCGGGCTTCTACAGTTTGCTGAGCAATCCGGTTGAACGGGCGATCAACACACCGTACGGCCACACCAGCGACCGCATGGCCGTCGGCGAGATTGGCGGGCGCCGAGTCGCCTTCATGCCGCGCCACGGCGTGGGCCACCGCTATCCCGCGCATCGCATCAATTACCGGGCCAACGTCTGGGCGATGTGGAGCCTCGGCGTGAAGCGCATCATCGGGCCGTGCGCCGCCGGCAGTCTCCAGCCGCTCGTCAAGCCCGGCGATTTTGTCGTGTGCGACCAGTTCGTCGACCGGACCAACGCCCGCGCCGATACCTATTACGACGGGCCAGTCGCCGTCCATATCAGCGCCGCCGATCCATACTGCTCGGAGCTCCGACCTCTCGCCGTCCAGGCGGGGCAGAGACTCGGAATTACGATGCACGATCGGGGCACCGTCGTCGTCGTGCAGGGACCGCGCTTCAGCACGCGGGCGGAGAGCCGGTGGTTCACGTCCATGGGCTGGGAAGTCATCAATATGACCCAATATCCGGAGGTCATCCTCGCGCGCGAGCTCGAGATGTGTTATCTCAACATCTCCCTGGTCACCGATTGGGACGTCGGACTCGAAGGTATGGCAGACATCGCGCCGGTCACCGTAGAAGAGGTGATCCGCGTCTTTGGTGAGAACAACGAGCGCGTAAAGCGGCTCATCGAAGAGCTCATCCCCATGATCCCGACCAAGGCGAGCTGCCCCTGCGGCTCGTCGCTGCAAGGTGCGATCGTCAGTTGACCGGCTGTCCCAGGGCCGCATTCGGAGGAAGCGTCCATTGACCGTTCTCGTCGTCGGGTCGCTCGGGCTCGATACGCTGAAGACCCCGTTTGGCCACGTGGAAGACATCCTTGGGGGCACGACCTCATACTTCTCGCTCGCGGCGAGCATGTACACGGACGTGCAAATGGTGGCCGTCGTCGGGACAGATTTCCCGAAGGAGTTCCTCGAGCTATTTCGCCAGCGGGGGGTCGACCTGCGCGGGCTGCAGACGATGGAGGGCAAGACCTTTCGTTGGGCGGGCGAGTACAAGTTCGACATGAGTGTCGCGGAGACGCTGGATACGCAGCTCAACGTCTTCGCGGACTTTCACCCCCGCCTGCCGGACGACTATCGCAACACGCCCTACGTGTTCCTCGCGAACATCCACCCGTCGTTGCAGCTCGAGGTGCTAGAACAGGTCAGCAAACCGAAGCTAGTCGTGATGGACTCGATGAATTTCTGGATCCAGGGGAGTAAATCGGAGCTGACCCAGGTGATGCGTCGGGCCGATATCGTTCTTCTCAACGATGGCGAGGTCCGGCAGTACGCTGAGACCCCCAACCTGATCAGCGCCGGCAGGGCGATCCTGGATCTCGGGCCCCGCGCGGTCGTGATCAAGAAGGGCGAGCACGGTGCGCTGCTCATCTCGCGTGACGACGGCGTTTTCGTTGCACCCGCTTACCCCCAGGAGGAGGTCCGCGATCCCACTGGCGCTGGCGATTCCTTTGCTGGTGGATTCGTCGGGTACCTTGCCAGCCGGGACGACACATCGCCCGGGGCAATTCGCCGGGCGATTCTTCACGGCTCGGCCGTGGCGTCGTTCACCGTCGAAGACTTCAGCGTGCGACGGCTCGAGCGACTCACCAGCGCCGAAGTGCTCGACCGATACGCGCGCTTCCGCAACCTGACCCACGTTACCGAAGAGGACGAAGACCCGGAGGCAGGGCTGCCACCGGTGATCTCCACGCATTGACCCGACACGTGTTGACTTGAAAGGAGGCGCCGTTGGCAAGCGGTACCGTTGACTCCGGAATCCTCGATCGATCCCTGGCCCCCCAGGGCAAGCTTCGCATCGAATGGGCCGACGCCCAGATGCCCGTCCTCAGCACGATTCGTGAGCTCTTCGCGCGCGAGCGGCCGCTGCAGGGCGCGACGCTGGCGGCCTGCCTGCACGTCACGTCAGAGACCGCCAACCTGGCGATCACGCTGAAAGCCGGCGGCGCAAACGTGCGGGTCTGCGCGAGCAATCCGCTCTCCACGAATGATGAAGTCGCGGCCTCGCTCGTCGCCGACTACGGGATTCCCACGTTCGCGATCAAGGGCGAAGACGAAAAGACGTACTACGAACACCTCAATTCGGTCGTGGCCGTCGCGCCGCAGATGTCGATGGACGACGGCGCCGACCTGGTCTCATTGCTGCACACCAAGCGGCAGGATCTCCTTTCCACCATCGTCGGTGGAACCGAAGAGACGACGACCGGTGTGATCCGGCTCCGGTCGATGGAGTTCAATGGGGTTCTTAAGTACCCGATCGTTGCCGTGAACGAGGCGGACACTAAACACCTCTTCGACAACCGGTACGGCACCGGCCAGAGCACGATCGACGGTATCCTGCGCGCCACCAACGTCCTATTGGCGGGCCGCACGATCGTCGTGGCGGGCTACGGCTGGTGCGGCCGCGGCGTCGCCTCCCGGGCGAAGGGCATGGGCGCGAACGTCATCGTGACTGAGATTGACCCGACGCGGGCGATCGAGGCGGTGATGGACGGCAGCCGGGTCATGCCGATGGCCGAGGCGGCCAAGGTCGGCGACATATTCGTGACGACGACGGGCAATATTCACGCCATCGGCATCGAGCATCTGCGGGCGATGAAGGACGGCGCCATCGTTGCGAACTCGGGCCACTTCAACGTCGAGATCGACATCGAGTCGATGGAAAAAGAGACGACGAAGCGCAACGTCCGACCATTCGTGGATGAGTACCGCTTCCAGACCGGCCACCGCGTCTTCCTGCTTGGCGAGGGGCGCCTGATCAACCTCGCCGCGGCTGAGGGCCATCCCGCGGCGGTCATGGACATGAGCTTTGCGAACCAGGCGCTCTGCGCCGAGTACATCTGGAAGAACGCTTCGAGCCTCGAGAAGAAGGTCTACGGTGTGCCGATCGACATCGACCGCGAGATCGCCCGCTTGAAGCTCCGCAGCCTGGGGATGGAAGTCAACGAATTGACCGAGGAGCAGAAACGGTACCTCGAGTCCTGGGAGATGGGCACATGACCACAACCTTCATGTCTTCGCCGCAGCTACTCTTCACCTCCGAGTCGGTGACGGAGGGCCACCCCGACAAGCTGTGCGACCAGGTCTCGGACTCGATCCTGGACGCGATGCTCGCAATCGACCCGTTCGCGCGCGTCGCGGTCGAGGCCGCGACCACGACCGGTCTGATGTGCGTCATGGGTGAGGTCACGACCACGGCGCAAGTTGATCTGCAGGAGATCGTCCGCCAGGCGATCCTCGACGCAGGATACGACGACGCGGCGACCGGATTCGACGGGAATACCTGCGCGGTTGTTGTCTCGCTGAAGAAACAGTCGCCGGACATTGCAATGGGTGTGAGTGCTGCGCTCGAGACCCGGGTCGGAGCAGAGTCCGACGAGGGCGACGAGATCGGCGCGGGCGACCAGGGCATGATGATCGGCTTCGCCTGCAACGAAACGCCCGAGCTGATGCCGATGCCGATTGCGTTGGCGCACAAACTCACGCGGCGGCTTTCCGAAGTTCGGAAGTCAGGCCTGCTCCCCTGGGTGCGGTCGGACGGCAAGTCGCAGGTGACCGTGGAGTATCACTTCGGCAAGCCGGCGCGGGTCGACACCGTCGTCATCTCGACCCAGCATGCCCCGTCGGTCTCGCGGGAGGAGATCGAGCGAGAGATCATTCGCCACGTCATCACGCCGGTGATTCCAGCGGCGATGCTGGACAAGAACACGAAATATCTGGTGAACCCGACTGGCCGCTTCGTCGTCGGTGGACCGATGGGAGACGCTGGTCTGACCGGGCGGAAGATCATCGTCGACACCTACGGCGGTATGGCCCGCCATGGTGGCGGCGCCTTCTCCGGCAAGGATCCGACGAAGGTGGATCGCTCAGGTGCGTACGCTGCCCGCTACGTGGCCAAGAACCTCGTCGCTGCCGGACTGGCGGACCGGGTAGAAATCCAGATCGCGTACGCGATCGGCGTCGCCAAGCCCGTTTCGGTGATGATCGAGACCTTCGGAACGAACCACGTCGACGAGGAGCTCATCGCGCACCTGGTGCACGAGGTCTTCGACCTTCGGCCGGCCAAAATCCTGGAGACGCTGCGGCTGCGGCGACCGATCTATAAGGCCACGGCTGCGTACGGCCACTTCGGTCGCACTGACATCGACGCGCCATGGGAAGAGACCGACCGAGCCGCGGAGCTGGCGGATGCGGCGGGCCTCGCCAAGGCAGGAGCCTCGGGCCGCTGAGCTCAGCGGAGGCGTGTCGGGCTGAGGTGCAGTCGTGCGTGCATTGATCACCGGGGTTGGTGGGTTCGCAGGGCAGCATCTCGCGGCGCACTTGCTCGAGCGCGAAGAGCTGGTCTGGGGCGCAGCCCGGCATGACGTCGTATGGCACGTGCCAACCGTTCGGGATTCGGCGGGTTTCACGCTCATTGGGGGCGACCTCCAGGCGGCGGATGAAACGCAGGAGATACTGGACATCGCCCGGCCCGAGCGGATCTATCATCTCGCCGCGCAGTCTTCGGTGCAGGAATCATTCGTCGATCCCATCGGAACGTTACATAACAATGCCGCCAGTCTCGTGAACCTGCTCGAGGGGGTACGGAGGCTCGTGCCGCGCGCGCGGGTGCTCGTCGTGAGCTCCTCCGAGATCTATGGGCGGACCATGGCGTCTCGGCCACTGGATGAGCACACGCCGCTGCAACCGGAGAATCCGTACGCGGTCAGCAAGGCAACAGAGGACCTGCTCGGGTACCAGTATTTCGTGGCGCACCAGCTCGACGTTGTCCGGGTGCGCCCGTTCAACTACATTGGGCCGGGCCAGACCGACCGGTTTGTGACGGCGAGCTTCGCTCGGCAGATCGCGGAGATCGAGGCCGGGCTCCGCGAGCCCTCTATCGCGACCGGCAACCTGGAGGCGCGGCGCGATTTCACGGACGTGCGAGACATGGTCTCGGCCTTCGCCCTGGGGCTCGAGGCTGGAGAAGCCGGCGCAGTGTACAACGTGGGGAGTGGGAATGCCGTCCCGATTCGCACGCTTTTAGACCTGCTCATCTCGCGCACGAGCGGCCGTGTACACGTTCATGTCGACCCCGCACGCCTGAGGCAGTCCGATGCGCCAGTCACGGTGTGCGACCCACGCTGCTTTCAGCGGCGCACGGGCTGGAGGCCCGAGATACCGCTCGCAACGACGCTTGACGATACCTTGCGCTACTGGCGCGACCGCGTGAGCGCGCCGTAATCTCGACTCGGAGGGGTGCGCGTGCGCGTACTGGTTACTGGAATCACCGGGATGGCCGGGAGCCATCTCGCCGAATACCTCCTGGAACGAGGCGACGTCGAGGTGTTCGGGACGATGCGCTGGCGAAGCCGGCTCGAGAACCTCGACGACCTCGCCGCGGCGGGTCGCCTCAACACGATGGAAGGCCTGAAGATCGCCGACCCGGAGTCTCTGGAGCGCCATGCTCAAGCGGGTAAGGCGAATTTAGTCGAATGCGACTTGTGCGACGCCACGTCGACTGCCCAGGTCATAAGCGCCGTGCGGCCCGAACGAATCTTCCACCTGGCTGCGCAGAGCTTCGTTCCGACATCCTGGCACGCGCCCGCGCACACGATCGAGACGAACCTCATCGGTCAGCTCAACCTGTTCGAAGGCATCCGGGCGGCTGGGCAACAGCCGCGGATCCACATCGCCGGCAGCAGCGAGCAGTATGGCCTCGTCAACGAGGACGAGGTCCCGATCCGTGAGACCAATCCGTTCCGGCCGCTGAGTCCGTACGCGGTCAGCAAGGTTGGCCAGGAGATGCTGGCCTATCAGTACCATCGCAGTTACGGGTTCCACACCGTCGTCACGCGCGGTTTCAATCACACGGGCCCGCGGCGGGGTCAGGTGCTCGTCACGTCGAGCTTCGCCAAACAGGTCGCGGAGATCGAGGCAGAGCTTCGTCCTCCCATCATGGACGTGGGCGACCTGAGCAGCAGGCGCGACTGGACGGACGTGCGGGACGTCGTGCGCGGGTATTGGATCGGCCTCGAACGCTGCGAGCCGGGCGAGGCGTACAATATTGCGTCCGACCGGGCGATTGCCGTGGGCGAGATGCTGGACATCCTGCTCGGCCTGAGCAAGCGAAAGATCGAAGTTCGGGTGGATCCCAGTCGGCTGCGGCCCTCGGACGTCAAGCTGCTCTGGGGTGATTCCACCAAGTTCAGGACCGTCACCGGTTGGGCACCGACGATCCCTTTCGAGAAGACGATGGAGGATCTGCTCAACTACTGGCGGCAACGCATCGCCCTGGTTGGGCAAAGGCCCGGCTGAGCCGACGATCACCCATGCGGTGGCGAACGAATAGCCCGCTCTTAACGAAAGCGAACCGTGGTCAAGACCATCCCATGCTGGTACAGGAGGATGGGCGCGTGGCGACCGCTCCGGTAAAGATTGAATTTGGCACTGATGGCTGGCGTGCCATCATCGCCGAGGAATACACCTTCCCTAACGTCCGGATCTGCGCGCAGGCCGTTGCCGACTACCTGAAAGCCCAAGGGCTCGCCGACCGCGGGCTCGTCGTTGGCTACGACACGCGCTTTGGCTCGGACCGCTTTGCCGAGGCCGTGGCAGAGGTAGCCGCGGCCAATGGCGTACCGGTTGCCCTCTGCGCGGCGCCTGCTCCTACCCCCGTTGTCTCATACTCCGTTCTCAACCGAAAAGCTGGGGGTGCCGTCATCATCACGGCGAGCCACAACCCGGCGGCCTGGAACGGCTTCAAGTACAAGCCCGATTACGCGGGGTCAGCCGCCCCGGAGATCGTCGCGGACCTCGAAGACCGCATCCGGCGTATCCAGAAGAGCGACGCAGTCAAAACGGACGCGCTCGAGGGCCTGCTGAACAGGGGCACCGTCGAGCGCTTCGACCCCGCGCCCCCGTATCTCGAGCAGATGGAGCGCTTGGTCGACGTCCAGCGGCTCCGAAACGCTGGGATCACGGTTGTGGTGGACTCGATGCACGGCGCGGGAATCGGCTACTTCCGCCGCGTGCTGGAGGGGGGCACGACGAAAGTGATCGAGCTGCGAGACACGATCAACCCCAGCTTCCCGGACATGCACAACCCGGAACCGATCGCCCGCAATCTGAGCCCCCTGCTCGAGCGTATCCAGCAGGAGCATGCGGACATCGGGCTCGCGACCGACGGAGATGCCGATCGGATCGGCATTGTCGACGAGCGCGGACGGTTCGTCAACCAGCTCGAGACGTACGCATTGTTGTTGCTATATCTCCTCGACGTGCGAGGCCAACGCGGGCCGGCCGTCCGCTCGATCACCTCGACCGCGATGGCCGATAGGCTCGGCCAGCTCTACGGGATCGACGTCCTCGAGACGCAGGTTGGCTTCAAGTACGTCGGACCGCTCATGATGGAACGCGGCGCCATCATGGGGGGTGAGGAGAGCGGAGGCTTCGGTTTTAGCGGTCACATCCCGGAGCGCGACGCGATCCTGGCGGGCCTTTTTGCCGTGGACTTCATGGTGCAACATGGCGGGCCGTTCTCCGGTGTGCTGGACTACCTGGTCGAAAAGGTTGGCAACTGGTACTACGACCGGGCCGACGTAACGTTTAGCGCCGCCGACCGGCAGCGGATCGTGCAGCGTGTCGCATCGGCCAAGCCGGATGCTATCGATGGGCTGCGCGTCGTCGCTATGAACGAGATCGACGGGAAGAAGTTTGCCCTGGACGACGGCTCCTGGCTGCTCATCCGCTTCTCGGGCACGGAGCCGCTACTCCGCATCTATACGGAGACGACGAGCGCCGACCGCGTGCCGCGCATCATCGCGGCCGGCCGCGAGATCGCGGGAGTTTTGAGCAAATGATCGACCTCGACCGGCGGGCGCAGTACGACGATGTCGACCGAGCTGGCATGCTGGAGCGCATCGTGGCGATGCCCCAGCAGATTCGGGATGCCTGGTCGTTGGTTCAGGGTTCATCGCTGCCGAGCAGCCATGCCGGTGCGGCCAACATCGTGATCTGTGGGATGGGTGGCTCCGCGATCGGCGGGGATCTCACCCGCTCGCTGGTAGAGAGTGAGGCCCGAGTGCCGATCACGGTGGCGAGGGGCTATGACCTGCCTGCGTTCGTCGGCAGCAACACGCTCGTCATCATCTCCAGCTTTTCGGGCGCGACCGAAGAAACGCTCTCTTGCTGCGAACAGGCGCTGGACGCGCATGCCCGGGTTGTCGCGGTGACGACGGGTGGCCCGTTGGCGGGGCGGGCGCAGCAGGCCGATTTCCCCTTGATCCAGTTCCGCTTTCAACCCGGCCAACCACGTGAGGCGATTGGCTACTCCGCGCTCCTCATGCTTGGCGTGTTGACGAACCTCGGCTATGTGGGCGACCGCACAACCGAGGTCGAAGCCGCGGCCGACCTCCTTGAGGAGATGATCCCGGAGTTGGGGCCCGACGCGCCGGCTGATGAGAATCCGGCGAAGCGGCTCGCTCAGCGATTGTTTGGGCGCATCGGCGTCATCTATGGCGGCGGGATCATGTCCGAGGTGGCGCGCCGCTGGAAGGGGCAGCTCAACGAGAATGCGAAAAACTGGGCCTTCTTCGAGCAGATGCCCGAGGCCAACCACAACGCCGTGTTGGGGTACCAATTCCCGATCAACCTGAGCGAGCGGCTGATGGTGATCATGCTCTCGAGCTCGCTCAACCACGAGCGCATCGGAATCCGCGAGTCGATTACCGCCGAGCTTCTTGGCCGCTGGGGCGTTCGCAACGAGCGCGTCGAGGCAAGGGGCACTCGTCCATTGGAGCACGTCATATCCGCAACTTATTTCGGGGACTTCGTCAGCTACTACCTGGCGCTGATCAACGACATCGATCCGAGCGACATCGAGGTGATCAACCACCTCAAGCAGCGGCTCACGCAAGCGTAGCCCCCGTAGGGGCGCAGCCGCCCGTAACCGATGCTGGAGGTGAGGTGTCTGAAACCCGCATCGTCGCGTGTACTCGGTGTGGTGAGCAGAAGGCTGGCCTGGCAGAGCCGCCCCTTGCTGGCGAGTTGGGACAGCAGTTGCTGGCGAACGTGTGCCAGGACTGCTGGAACGCATGGTTTGAGCAATCCGTGCTCGTGATCAACCACTATGGCTTGAACCCCGCTATCCGTGAGCAGCGTCTGCAGCTCTACGACGCGATGAAAGAGTTCCTGGGACTTGCAGGAAGGACGCCAGCGTGACGGAAGAGCGCCGTGAAACGGAGCCGACTGCGAGCACCGACGCCGCACCTGAGTCTGTCGGTAGTGTCGAGCCCGTGGCAACCGGGGTGCTGGACGGAGCAATCGAGGAGGTTGCCGGGGCACCATTAACGTCCGAAGGCCCAGGCGCAACGCCCCAATACTGGGTCCGGGTGCATGGCTACGTCTCGGACTTGCGCAGCGAAGTCGCGTACTACCATGACTTCTACGATTTGCGCAGGGGCAAGCTACCCAGTGATCCCGCCCAGAATCTCTGCGTCGGCGATGTGATCGTCTTCTATGCCGATGGCCCAGGCGTGCTGTATGGGACGGGCACGGTGACCGGCGACATCGGTCGACCCCGGCCACACCCCCTGCAAGGAAGGGTCTGGGACATCCCGATGCAGAAGGGGGCTCTGGTCAAGGACGTCAGCAAGGGTCCGCACGTCGCAAGTTTGGAGCCGCCAAGCGGCCTGCACTTCATCCGTTACCTCCGTGACTTCACGTACATCCGGGTCCCGGCGGAAGATGGGCCCTATTTTGTCGAGCAGGTGAAGATTCGAGCCGGCGGGAAAGATTGACGCTGCGACGTCTGGCCGAGAGCGGGGCGCGCAATCGGCAGCCATACGTAATCGGCGGCTATAATCGTCGCGCCCCCGCCCTGCAGGGGCCGAGAATCCCCGGCCGGCAGCCCCAGTGCCTGGCCCCCAGGTAGCGCACGATTCGATTCGCCGGTTCGCGATCGTCCCGCTCTGGCTCCATAGGCAGGCGCCCGCGCACATCCCTTGCGGAGATGTTCGCTGGGTTGCGCATTACGCGTCGTGAGCGGATCTACGCTGTTGCCTCGCTTTTCCTCTCCATCACGTTCATTCTCGTCCACCTCGCATCGCAGCGCATCGAGAACGATCAGCGGCGGGTTGGTTGGGACACCCTGTCCGCGGGCACGAGCCTCGTTGCCGGTGCGGGGCCAGAGGCCCAGGGGGCCGCACCGCGCGCCGTGCAGCCGTCCGGCTCGCCCCAGCCGACGGGCGGAGGTGACTCCGCACCTGCCCTGCTGCCTGAATGGGTTCAGGTGGCGCGGGCAACCAACCTTCTCAATGCCCCGGTGACCGGTGATCGCGTCCTCCCCCTTCTTCAATGGCAGTTTCTGCGGGTTCGCACCGCGGACCAGGGCTGGTTCCAGGTTGAGATTCGCGACGGGAACGCGGCTGGGACGACCGGCTGGGTAGAGGTCGCGGACATCGGCGTTTCGGGCCCGCCCCCGGAATGGGTGCGGACAACCCGTGACGTCCATCTGTACGGAAGCTCCGATGGTGATGACTCGATCGCAGTGCTCACCTCGGGAATCGATCTGATGGTGTCGAACGAGGCGGCGAGCCAGCGGGTCTTCGTCTATCAGCCGCAGTCCGCGACTTCCCGTCGCACCGGCTATGGCTGGGTCGCGACTGATAGCATCATGGCGGTGCCGTCGCCCATAGGCGTCGCGCTACCATCGCCCTCATTCCAGGCTGTGCCCATCGGGCCCGGGACTTACCGGGTGCGTCCCGGCGACTCCCTCGCATCGATCTCGGCGGCGCTCGGAATGAGCCGTGACGACCTGATTCGCCTGAACGGGCTAACGGCAAGCTCGACGCTACGCGTGAGTCAGGTCCTGCGTACCCCTCGTCTCAACGTGGCAACCGCCCCCGAGGTAGCGGGCCCGCGCCAGACGCGGGCCACATCTCCGGGGTGGGTGAGTGCGGAATACGCGGTGGTCATCGATGGGGATTCGGGCCAGATCCTGTGGGCGAGAGAGCCGAACGCGCCGATCGCGCCGGCCAGCTTGACCAAAATCATCACGGCGCTCGTCACGCTGGACCACGCGAACCTATCTGACCGAGTCAGCATCAAAGTCGATAGCCGGCGGATGCCTGGTAGCACGGTGATGGGGATCTACCCGGGAGAGGACCTCACCGTCGAGGACCTGCTTTACGGTCTGATGCTGCCGTCGGGGAATGATGCTGCGCTCGCCCTGGCGGAGCACGTTGCTGGGAATCGGGAGCGCTTTGCGGACCTCATGAATGAGAAGGTCCGATCCCTCGGACTGACGGGCTCCCAGTTCGTGAACCCGCACGGCCTGGATGCCAGCGGTCACTATTCGTCAGCGTATGACATGGCCATGCTGGCGCGCGAAGGCATGAGGAACCCGGTTTTCCGGGATCTGGCGGCGGCTCGCAGCTACGCAACGGGCAATGGCAAGGGGTACGAGGTAGGAAACCTCAACCAATTGCTTTGGCGCTATCCTGGCGCGGACGGCGTGAAGATCGGGTTTACCAACGCGGCCGGCCGCGCGATCGTAGGGACCGCGGTGCATGACGGGCACCGGCTCTACGTGGCGATGATGCGCAGCAACGACATTTACCAGGACAGCATCGCGCTCCTGGATTGGGCCTTCGACGCGTTCACGTGGCCGTAAAGGTCGATTGAGTACGAAACCATCCCCCGGTGAGGAGCCGGCGTCTATCCGATCGACTTGGCCGCCTGACAAATCAGGTCGGCGGCGACCTCGCGGTTGAGGGTGCCGCAGTTGACGAGCATGTGGTAGTGCTCGGGCGCCTGCCAATTCGCGTGGTAGAAGTGGCGCGCGTAGCGGACTCGGGCGCCGTCGAAATCCTTTACGATGCGCTCCGCCTCGTGTCGGCCGACGGATTGCTCCGTTATGACCGCCTGGACGCGGGAATCGTACGGGGCGTAGACGTGGACGTGCAGCGCGCGGGGATGATTGCGGAGCACGAACTGGCTGCCGCGGCCTACGATCACGACGTTCTCGCCATTCGCTGCCTGTTGCATTACCTGCTCGGTAACCTGCACCAGGGCGCGGTTTGAAAGGTCCGGAAAATCTCCCGGCGCCTCGGCGACATCTGGCAACGACAGGCTGTCCGGATAACTCACCCGCAGAGCGCTCACGAGGCGCGCGATGATCGTCTCGCCGCGTTCCTCGTGCTCACTCACGACATCTTCAGGAAGACCGAGGCGCTGGGCGACCTCGTAGATGAGCTCGCGGTCCAACAGGATCGAATTGGTCTGTTGGGCCACGATCTGTGCAACTTCTCCGCCACCGCTCGCGTACTGCCGAGAGATTGTGATGACGGGCATCGCTTTACGCTCCAACGATTGCCGGCGTAACCGGAGTACACCAATCGCGATACGTCGCATTGTTGCCCAGAATGATGTCGCGGTAAAGCGCACCCAGCTTCTCGGTCAAGGCACCCGGCGCGCCCGTGCCGATGAGACGGTTGTCCAGTTCGACGACCGGCGTGAGATGCGCGGCGGTTCCGGTCATGAAGCACTCGTCGGCACTGTAGAGCTCAGATCGTGGAATCTGCCGTTCGATCGTCTCGATGCCCAGCTCGCGTTTGGCGAGCTCCATGACCGTGTTACGGGTAATCCCAATCAGGATCCCTTCGGCCGGCGCCGGCGTGACGAGCTGGCCACCCGAGAGAATGAAAATGTTTTCGCCGGGACCTTCGGAAACGTTGCCCTCCTGGGTCAACATGACCGCCTCGTCATAGCCGCGGTCCTGCGCTTCGGTGTGCGCGAGCGCACTGTTGATGTAGATGCCGGTGACCTTCGCGCGACCGGGAATCGAGGTGTCCGGAACGCGTCGCCACGATGAGGTACAGCAGCGAACGCCACCCGGCGAGAGGTAATTGCCAAACGGGGCAACGAAGATACTGACATCGTCCTGGAGGTCCTCGCCATGCAGCCGCACGCCGATAACCGAGCCGGACTTGTAGGCGAGCGGGCGCACGTATACATCCTGCTGAAAATCGCTTCGCCGTACCATCTCCGTGGTGATCTCGCACAGCTCGTCGACGCTCTCGCTGATTTCGATGCGGAGGATTCGGGCGCTTCGCTTCAGGCGCTCGAAATGCTCGCGTACTTTGAACAGGTAGAGCTGCTCGTGCTCCGCGTTCCAGTTGCCACGAATGCCCTCGAAGCAGCCCGTCCCATAGTTGAGGGCGTGCGTCATGATGTTGACGTTGGCTTCTTCGAGCGGAACGATCTGTTTGCGGAAATACGCGTACGGCCTCACGCTGCTATTGCTCCCTTCGCCGGACGGTTCGCTCGTCGCACATGCCTCACGTCCACCCGCGCCGGTTGCGGATCAGGTGCCGGACCTCAGGAAGCGCGCGGTCCCAGAGCTCGCAGATGTTTTCAAAAGAGAGGACCGACGCGACTTCGTCGACAGGGAAGCTGGCCGCATCGATGCCCGCGTGCTCGACCCACTCGGGACTATCCAGAACCCGCATGAGGTAATAGATAACGTCTCGGACTTCTCCGTCCGCCTCGTACGCCGCGTTGCCCGCCGCCCGCACGATTTGAGCCTGAATGCCAGTCTCTTCGCGTGCCTCGCGAAGCGCGGCCTGCTCGGGCGTCTCACCTGGGTCGATCCACCCTTTCGGGAAGACCCATTCGCCAAGAATCGTGCGCCGAAGGACGACCCGATCGCGCCAGACGATTATACCGCCAGCTTGTGGCGCCGCCATTCGCTACGGTCGCACGTGGGAGCGGTCGCGCCCCTCGGCTTTCGCGGTGTAAAGCGCGGCATCCGCCTCAGCCAACAGCCGGCCGGGCTCCGCCTGGTTCGTGTCCTGCCAGGCGGCACCCACACTGATCGTCACATGGGCCGGTGGCCCTTTTGCGGAGATCCGGATGGGGGCCTGGGACACCGACTCGCGGACCTTTTCAGCCACCTGGGCCAGTGCAATCCGATCGCAGCCCGGCAGGATCGCGACGAACTCCTCACCGCCATAGCGGGCGACCGTGTCCGTCGCTCGCAAGCTCTGGCCAATTGCCCGGGCGACGGTTCGGAGTGCCACGTTCCCTTTGACATGTCCGTAGGTGTCGTTGAATACCTTGAAATGGTCGATGTCTGCCATGATCACCGCGATTGGATATTTGAAGCGCCGCGCCTTCTGGATCTCTTGAGCCAGGCTGAGTTGGAAATGCCGCGGGTTGTAGAGCTTCGTGACCGAGTCGGTCATCGCGAGCTGGCGCGTATGCTCATACAGGCGAATGTTCGAGATCGCCGCAGCGGTATTGTGGCCGAGGATCTCGACCACCCGGGCGTCATCGTCGTTAAACGAGCCCGGTGTTCGCACCGCCACCAGTGACCCGAACGTCTTCCCTCGCGCGGCCAGGCCAACTGCAATGAGGTCGATGTCGCTGCTGCCCACGGATTCTTGACGATGAATCAGCGAGTCCGCCGAAAGTGAGGCGCGTGCGGCGCCGTCACACAGACTGTTCAGCGCGGCAGGGATCCGATCATTCCGCTCCGAAGCAACCTTTAGCGCGCGGCCGGGTGAATCGAGGTAGATGCGTCCGTCTGACCCACTGAAGAGCGAATCGATCGCATCCAGACAGACGCGGCTGGCGGAGTCCACGGTGCGCGCGACCGCCAGGCGCGTGGCTACGTGGCTAAGCGCCGTCATTTGCTGGAGTCGCAGGCGGAGCTCGTGGTAGGTACGATTCAGGTCTTCGGCGTACGCTACGAGCTGTGAATGGACAGTTTGAAGTTGTCGAATCTGCTCTTCGAGCGCCTGCACCCGCTCGGAATCGACGGCGGCCATCCCCGTCGTTACTCCCAGGCTCGCTGGTTACGCATGCGCGCTCGCCGAGCAGCGCGCCCGCGTTCGGTCGATCGCTCGCTTGACGATCGTCACCTCGCTCGCAAACGTCATGCGCCGCAGGGCCTCATCCTCGGGCAGCCAGGCGACGAAGTCATTCTCCCAGTCGTGGTCTTCGATGTTGCCGCCAGTCGCCTCGAGGAGAAAGAAATGCACGGTCTTATGGTGGCGCACGCCGCGGGCCGAGAACCAGTATGTGATCTCGCCGAGCGGCTCGAGAATCGTAACCGTGAGCCCGGTTTCCTCCCGAACCTCGCGCAGCGCCGTCTCTTCCAGCGTCTCGCCGGGAATCGGGGTTCCCTTGGGAATGCTCCAACGCTCGGGGCGCGCTCGGCCGACAAGAACCAGGTCGAGCGCGCCGTCCTGAACGCGGGTGATTACTCCCCCCGACGAAACGTCGTGTACCGTCCTCACCCGTAGCCCCCTTCGGTCCATTAGTAGGGGCATTCTACAACTGAAGCAGGTTGCTACGTTCCGTCAAATTAAAGGGGCGGCGGATCGAGTGCGCTCGGGGCCGCTTAGAACTTTTCAGGCGCCCATTTCTGAACGGTAAAGACCACCATTGCGCCGATGACTCCGGCGATGATCCCCGTCATAAGGGCGGGGAGGAAATCCATTGGGAAATGGCTCGCGGCACCCATGTACAACAGCATGGGGAACGAGAGCACAAAGTTCGTACGCGAGGCGTAAAGGGCGACCCGGCCCCAAGCTGGGTTGGGCGGTTGAGCAGCGCTGGCAGCGGCGATGATCTTCTTCTGGTTCGGCCAGATGAGGACCCAGACGTTGAAGGCCATGATGATCCCGAGGAGACCGCCCAGCGAGACCGTGACAAATTTCGGGTCTGTCATCCCCACGTTCGCGCGAAGATAGATCCAGTAGTAGAGCAGGATGCCCATAAGAACGGTGACCCAGGCAGCGTGCCTGAACCAGGCCATGACGCGCGCAAGATTCGCGCCAATTAGGGTTGGGCGCATGCCAGCGTCGAGGGAAGCCATCATTCGCACGTTCACGAGATTTAGGTAGTAGAGAAAGCCGATCCAGGTAATTCCAGCGAGGAAGTGAAACCATCGGAGGATCATCTGGATAGGATCACCGTACATCTCCGGTCCCTCCATACGCGGAATGGACACTAACTGAGGGCATCGTAGCAATCGTGCCTGGTAGTGTCAATTACTTGTGGCTACAATCAACGATCTTGGGGACGATCTAAGGCCCGGGTTTCGGAGGCGTCGTTTCCCGGGTGGCTCGCGTCGCGATGGTCCACGCTATCACAGCCGATTCACAGATTTGACGGCCCCTGGGCGCGCGGGAACGTGTACAATTCCGCCTTGTCATAAGGGGCGAGCGCACGCGCCCGACGTGGTCGAGGGAGCGCCGGTACCATGAGCCGCAACCCGGTGGCCTTGCGTCCCGGACTTCGTATCGCGCCCACTGCCCACCTCCCCAAATGGCGCTTCACGACGCAGGTGGTGCCGCGCGGCTGGTCGATGCTGCGAACATCGAGCCGGTCAGAGAGCTGGTCCATCGCGGCGGTAGCCATCTTGCTCATCGTCGGCCAGCTGGGTTGGATCATCGATCCGCTCCTAGCGGGTTCCCTGGCGTGCTGCATCGCCTTCGCCTATGCCTCCATGCGGTGCCCCGCGGATCGGCTCCCCTGGACGGCGCTGCTCACTGCCTTCACGGGGCTTGCCATCGGGAGCGCCCTCGACGGTTTGATCGGTCATCGCACCCTCATTGCGGGTGCCGTGAGCCTCACCGACGTAGGCGTTTTTGCATTTGCCACGGGTGCCGCCGTGGCGAACCTTGCCTGGCCTGAGATCCGTGGAGAGAGTCGACGTCTTGCCGCGACCCTGACCGATACCGCGCTCGTGGCCATGATTGTGGTGGTAACCGCCGGGCAGGCCGTGGCGATGGCCGGCGGCTCGCTGCCGGCAACAACACTTTCTGCCTTTGCTCGCTCCGGCGAGTTGCTCCTGCCAGCCCTCACCGCCGGGCTGGCCCTTCCTCAGCTTTCACGCCAGCGTCGGCCGGTCGGCCTGGCGTTGCTCGCTGGCGCGATGGCCATGCTCGCCGGGAGCTTACTTGCTGCCCGAGGGCCAGTGGGTGAGCTCCCGTTGCTGCCCTTCGGGCGGATGTTGGAGGCCGCCGCGTTCTCGCTGCTGGCGTTGGCCGCCCCCGTCGCGATTCATTTAGCGCCGCAAATGCGCACGGTGGAGGCAAGCCCGGCCTATCCACCATTTACGCTACCCGGCGCCGTCGGCGTGCTTGTGCTCCTCCTGGCGGCGGTTGGTGGCTGGCCAGGAGGACCCTCCGGGCCGGTCGGGCTTCTTCTGCTTGGCGGATGTCTTGTGACCCGCGAGGTGCTGCTCGCGGTGGGGCGACACCGCTCCGATGGGCAGCTCGTCGCTTCCGCCGACTTTGAGGCGCGCCTTCTCGCCGTTCAGGCGCAGGCGACGCCGGAATTCGCGGTGAACGAAAGCTTGCGGCGATGGTGCGTGCTTGCCGCGGAAACGCTGCGCGCGGACGCAGCGCTGGCTTGGATTGTCGAAGGCGATTCGCTGTCGCTTCGAGCCATCTCGCCTGCACGCCGGGAATCGCTGGCGGGTCGACGCGTGCCCCTTCGGCAGTCGACTGCGGTCGCGGTTCGGGCCCTGCGTTCGGCCGGTTCCGCCGGGCTTCGAGGCACGGCTTCTGGTTCAAACGACGAGCGCTTCCTCTTTACGGTGTTAGATGCGGGCTGGTCGCTCGGCGTTCCGATTCGGTCGCAGGGGAGTCCTGTCGGCGCACTGGTACTGGTCCGGGAACAGGGGCGAGCCCCATTTTCGGATTTCGAAATCCAGAAGGCCCGTTTACTCGCGGGACAGATCGCCGCTGCGCTCCATCGTCTCGAGCTCTATGGCGAGCTGGAGAGCCACCAGCGTGAGGTCGATCTCGTGCATCGATTCGCCCAATGGGCGCCAACGGCGAAGAGCTCGAACGACATCGCGTGGCAGCTTCTCCAATCGGTCCGCTCGCAATTCGCTTTCGATCAGGGAACGGTGTATATGGGTACGGGCATGGGACTCGCGTCGGCGCGCCCAATTGCCAGGTTCGGCGGACGGCTTACGCCGCTCGCGGGCAGCGATGAGCTCGCGGTTTCGTGGTGCACAGCGCCCCTCCAGTGCGCTGACGTGGTTATGGGCACCGTTGAGATCGCGCGAGCCGACGGATCGACGTTCAGCGCGAGCGAGCAGCGCACGGTCACCGCGATGGCCCAACAGGCGGCGATCGCAATCCAGAATCTCCGTCTGCAGGAGGAGTCTGGCAAGGCGACCGTGTACCGGGAGTTGAATCAGCAGAAGACCGAGCGGCTCAACGCGATATCGCACGATCTTCGCGGGCCACTTGCCAACATAAAAGCGTACGCTGAGACTCTCAATGAATCGGGCGAGGCGTTGTCGTCTGAAGAGCGAGATAGTTTCTTGCAAACCATTCAGGAGGAGTCCGACCGGCTTCGCGACCTGCTCGATGGCCTCCTGGATCTCTCGCGGCTGGAAGCGGGGGTCATGACGATTGACTACGAGCCGCAATGCCTGTCGCTCCTCGTCGACCGGATGATGGCATCATTCCCGCCCTCGATTCACCGACGGCAAGTCTCTGTCCCGGAGGACCTGTTCATCCTCGGGGACCGCAGGCGCGTAGGGCAAGTGCTCCATAACCTGGTTGAAAATGCGATGAAGTACTCTCCGGAGGGTGGCACGGTCACGATCAATGCGATTCGCGCAGACGACGCGGTGCTCATAACGGTGGCCGACGAGGGCGCAGGCATCCCGCGCCATCAGTGGACCAAGATCTTCGAACCCTACCATCGCGCCGAGACGACGGGCCAAATTGGTGGGACCGGCCTTGGCCTGGCGATCTGCAAGGGCATTGTGGAGGCGCACGGCGGCCGGATCTGGGTTGAGAGTGCGCCGGGCGTCGGCAGTACGTTTTCGTTCACCCTGCCCGTCGCGCACGTTCCGAGCTATGACCAGGCGGATCCACGCGAGGTGACCAGCGGGCCCATCCGAAACCGCGCAACGAATCGAGCCATCCCTGCGGCGAGGAGCAGCTATGGACAATAAGACTGCGAAGGAATTCTGCGTCGCCGTAGCCGACGACGACCCGAAGATGGTGCGCCTCGTTCGGCGCAATCTCGAGCTCGCCGGCTTCCGGGTGGTGACTGCGATGGATGGCATGGGTGCTATCTCGATCGTCGAGTCCGAGGACCCGGACCTGCTGGTCCTGGATCTCGTAATGCCGGGGATGGACGGTGCCGAAGTCCTCACGCGTCTGCGCGAGTTCACCTGGCTTCCTGTCATCATTCTGTCGGGTCGTAGCGATGAAAACGACATCATTCGGGGCCTAGAGGCGGGGGCCGACGACTACATTCGAAAGCCGTTCTCACCGAAGGAGTTGCTCGCCCGGATCCAGGCGGTCCTCCGCCGGTCGAGCTTTGCCACGGACGACCGGCCCGCGGCCATCATGCATAACGCCGACCTCACGATCGACTACGCTCAGCACCGCGTGACGCTCGGAGATCGCGAAATCATGCTTACGTCGACCGAGTACCGGCTACTCGCCTGCCTTGCGCAGAACGTCGGCAAGACCCTGACGCAGGACGCGATCCTCCTCCGAGTCTGGGGCGTTGGCTACGAGCAGGAGGCGCACCTCCTCCGCGTCAATATCGCGCGCCTGCGCGCGAAGCTCGGTGAGAACGCCAACGTTACGAAATATGTCGTCACGCGACCGGGAGTTGGCTACATGATGCCCTCGTTCAGCGACGAGGCTTCCGCCTGATCATGCTGTTGTAATCATGATGTGATGGGTCCACCCGCGCGCGTGATCCCGCTGTGATCGCGTGGGGTGACAATCAAGCAGTAGACAGAACGAGTGGCGCCGGGGGACAATGACCCGCGACGCCGACCGCGGAGTCGTGGCTCGAGTCGAGCGAGCGGCCCCGGGTTTTGCGCCCGCTGCAGACTGTTCTCGATTGTCGAAGCGGTTGGACCGCTCCGTTGAGCGACGAGCGATTCGCCGCAGGACCGGACCTTAATGGTCGCGGGACCCATCGAGAGGAATGTGGTGGCGCAAGAAGAGTTCTCCTATCGATTTCGCGAGGCGACAATCGACGACGTCCCGGCGATTCGCCAGAGCGCAGGGACGACGCTGTCGCACCCGGAAGGGAAAGGGCGACGGGAAAGCTATCGGTCCGCGGCACAACGGGGCGAGTTGTTGCTCCTCGAACGCTATGACACCCGACAACGTGATTGGCGGGTATGTGCGTTCGTGGATTGGCACATGCGCGTTGACGACGTGCTCACCATCCGCGACATCGGTACCGAGGGTGATGTCGCGCATTCCGGGATGGTGAAACAACTCGTCATGGAGCTAATCCGGTCCCTGAACCCGATCGAGATCATTCTCAAAGTCCGAGCGGACGCGTCGAACTGGAACGACGTGATTCGAAGCGTCGCCGGGTTCATCCTGGAGGGTTCTGAGTACCGGCGACCGAACTGGATCAACATCTGGAAATGGTCGCGAGAAACGGCGGCGGAGGCCGCGCGCACGACGCGAGCGCCGAGATTTCGCCGCTAGTCCGCACCAACACGGGGATCAACCAGGATCCCGATCGATGCCCATCGCTGCCGGTACGCGGGGCGAGGAGCCACGAGGAGGCGCTGCATTGACCGACGGACTCGCAGAGACGATCGCAACGTTTCTGGCCTACATGGCCCAGCAGCGGCGCGTGGCCACAAATACCATCACCGCCTATCGGAATGACCTGAGCCAGTTTGTCGCGTATCTGCGCTCGTGGACTGGCGACAAGCCCGATCACGATCAAGCGCTCGGCGTCCAGTTCCTCGACTCCGCCGCGGTAGCTGGCTTTGTGCTCTACCTCCGCGAGAAGGGCTACGCCCAGGCGACCGTAGCGCGCAAGCTCGCGGCCGTGAAATCGTTCTTCCACTACACGGCGGATATGGGACTCATTCCCCGCAATCCGGCTTCGGGGCTCGACTCACCGCGAGTGCGGAGAATTGCGCCCCAGGCGGTGGATCCGGCCGATGTGCGCGCCCTCCTCGAAGAGGGCTGCGCCGGCGAGACGCCCTGCGATCTACGCGACCGGGCCATGCTGACCCTGCTCTACCATTCCGGTATGCGTGTGAGCGAGCTCGTCACTCTGGATGTTGCCGATTTCGACAGCGAGCGCAACGCTGTTCACTGCCGCGGCCGTGCTGGCCGGGTTCGCACGATTCCGCTAGCCGAAAGGGCGCTCGAGGTGGTTCGCGAGTATCTGGATGGCGGTAGGCCGGCCTTGGCCCGTTCCGATGACGCGACCGTTCGCCCGCTCTTTCTCAATCATCGGGGTATGCGCCTGACCCGACAGGGATTCTGGCTGATCATGCGTGAACGGGCGCGCCAGGCCCAGATCGATGCGCCCATAACCCCCCACGCCCTGCGCCACTCATTCGCCCTGCACCAGCTTGGAAGCGGCACCCCGCTGCGCGACCTGAAGGAGCTCTTGGGGCACGTCAACATCTCCACGACTCAGGTGTACACCCTGGACCGGGGTGTGAAGACTCCCGTCTGACCCGGTTCCTCGTGCACGCGCGCTGGCTTTGCTTGACGGTTGGGTTCGGCCTGTTCGCCTCAATAGCCGCGCCCCACGTGTGGGGCGCCCAGTTTCAACCCTCGCCCGAGGAGTCGCTCCGGGCGTTGCTGGCCGTGGCGCCGACTCGCGCAGATCTGCTCCGCCTCAGAGCCGAGATGGGCATCCAGACGGCCGAACCGGGCCTTGGCCGTGATCTGCCCCCTTCGTACCAAATAGGACAGATCGACCAGTTCTGGGTAGGGCGCGCCCAGGCGATGGAACGGCGACAGATCGAGGCCGAGCTGCGCCTCGTCACGCGACACGCCTACTGGTACGTTCAGAAGGACCGCGCCCTGTCCGATAGTGCGCTCCAGGACGTTTCCCGCGAGTTCGAGCGTCGTATTTATCCTGGCGTCCGCCGGCTTGTCGGGAGCGAGCCGTTCCCCGGGATCGACAACGATCCTCGGATCACCATCCTGCATGGCGACGTGCCCGGGGTCGCGGGTTACGTCAGCTCGAGTGACACGTATCCCCGCTCGGTGAACCAGTACTCAAACGAGCGTGAGATGGTGTACCTCAACATCGATTCGGTTCAGCCCGGATCGGCCTCATACCTTGGAACTCTCGCCCACGAGCTCACGCACCTTGTGCACGGCGGCGTCGCCGTAGCCGCGGATACCTGGATCAAGGAGGGGCTGGCCGATCTTGTCGCGGGATTAGTCCTGGAGAGCCGCGCCGCGAGCGAAGCCGCGCCTTTGCCGGAAACTGACGTCGCTCTCACGTCCTGGGCCGCGGCGACCGACCAGGACCTCGCCGTGGCCGCTCACTACCGCTTGAGCGAGCTCTTCCTGCGGTATTCGCTCGATCGCTTCGGGCGCCCATTCATCTCCTGGCTGTCCGGGGACGAGGGGGGTCTCACCGCATGGGACCAGGTCCTTGCGACGGCGAGCGTCCCCAGCGGCTTCTCGGAGCTGTTTGGGCAGTGGGTTGTCGCGAACGTCGTGGGGGCGCGCACCGGTCCCGACGTCTACCCCTATCAATCGCGTGCCGTCGATCCACCGGCGCTGCGCGGGCTGACTCGTGGAGACGTCATCGCAGACAGTGTCGCGCAGTTCGGCGTCGATTACTTCGAGCTGGATGACCCTGGAGATGCGGCGGTTCGGTTTCACGGCGAGCATGCCGTCGCATCGCTCAGCGGCGTGGTGGAGCCCTCGGCAGTCTGGGTACCCGCGCGGGCTGACGGGACCGCTTCTCACCTCGTCTGCTCAGCATTAGGGGGACCCGGGCTCACGACGAGGCTCGCGTATCGCGTGTGGTTCGACATCGAGCCAGACTACGATTTTGCATACGTTTCTGTGTCCCGTGATGGCGGCCGCACCTGGGAACTCTTGCGAACCCCACAGATGACGCAGGAGAACACGACCGGTGGCAACCTCGGCGCCGGCTACACGGGCAGGAGTGCCCGGGCGTCAGCCGCGGCCTGGATCGAGCAGTCGATTGACATCGACGTCAGCCCCGACGAACCGCTCCTCGTGCGCTTTTCCTACATCACGGACGACGCGGTAACTCGCGAGGGAATCGCCGTGGACGGCGTCCGCCTCGTCGATCCTGGAAGGGGCGCCGAACGGTCCTGTGCCGATTGGACTGTGAGGGGTTGGGCGCACGTGGGTGCAACGCTTCCTCAGCGCTGGCTCGTTCAGGTGATCGAGTTCGCAGGCGACGGCGTTCGCGTGCAAATGGTGCCGGTGGACGATGAAGGAATGGGTTCTTGGTCGGCGGCCGGCCGCCACGTTGATCGGGTGGTGCTCGCGGTATCCGCCGTTACGCCCGCAACGCTGCAACGGGCACCGTACGAGATTTCACGGCAGAGGTAGCATCAGGAATTCCCTATTAGCAACCACCGGGCGAGCGTCTCGAACCATTCGCCGATCGGGGCGCTGCTATACTTCGCTGACCTTCGGCCCCTGCCGCTTCGTGCAGTGGCCGACCCAACGTCTGAAGGTGCCTACGGAGACCGCTGGATGGCTGCCCCCTGGCAACCCCTGAATTGGAGCTACACCGCGGCTGTGGCGGAATCGGCCGGCACAGGGGGTTCGTTTACGTGAAGCGCTGGCATCGCGGCGCTCTTTTCGTCGCTCTGACCGTGCTCGTGATCCTCGGATGCGCCCCAAGCGGCTCCTCGGGGACGGCGAGCCGTACGGCCCCAGCCCCTGAAAATCGACCCAGTCGGGCGCTCAACTCGGTCATGAAGGTTGAGCCATCCAGTCTAGCCGCGAAGCCGCTCCGCAACACTGGCACCAGCGTTGCCCACGGCGTGCGCCTCTTCAACGCCGGGCTCGCCCTCGAAAACTCGCGCGAGGAGCCGCTGGCCTATTTGGCCGAGGCGCTGCCGCAGCTCAACTCCGATTCGTGGCTGGTCCTTCCCGATGGGCGGATGGAGACGACCTGGCGGCTCAAGCCAGACCTGGTCTGGCATGACGGCACACCGCTCTCAAGCCAGGATTTCGTGTTCGCGTTCCGCGTGTACGCAACCCCCGCGAATGGCGTAGCGGGTTCGCCGCCGATCAACCAGATCGAGGACGTCGTCGCGCCAGACGAGAAGACGATTCTGATCCGCTGGAAACGGCCCTACCCGGACGCCGGTCGCCTGGGTGCAGACGGAATGCAGGCGCTCCCTCGACATATCCTCGAGCAGCCACTTCAGCAGCTCGACCCCGAAGGCTTCGCGAACCACCCTTACTGGGGAGCGGAGTACGTTGGGCTCGGTCCATACCGGCTCGAGCGCTGGGAGCCGGGCACGTACATCGAGGGCGCCGCGTTCGATCGTCACGCGCTCGGGCGCCCTAAGATCGACCGCGTCGTCGTCCGGTTCATCGCCGACGAGAACACGGGTCTCACGAACGTGCTGGCCGGTGAGATCCAGCTCGTCACGGACCGCACGATCCGCTTCGAGCAGGCGATGGTGCTCCAACGTGAATGGAGCCAGAACGCGGGCGGTACCGTCATCGCCACGCCGAATCAACCGCGTTTCATCTTCTTTCAGCACCGACCGGAGTACGTCAATCCCGCTTCATTGTCCGACGTGCGCGTGCGGCGGGCGATTGCCCATGCGGTCGACAAGGACGGGCTGAACGAGGGGCTCTTCGACGGGCAGGGGATCATGTCGAACACCCACGTCACTCCCCAGGCGCCGATCTTTGCCGAGGTCGACCGCGTCATCAACAAGTATCCCTACGATCCTCGGCAAACCGAGGCGCTCCTCGTCGAGGCCGGCTACAGCAGGGGTGGCGATGGCGTCTTCGTGAGCGCCAGCGGCGAGCGGTTCACCCCCGGGCTGGTGGCCGAGACGGTGGGCCAGTTCCAGCGAGAGGCGAACATTCTCGCCGCGAACTGGAGGGCGGCGGGGATCGACGTGGGTATCACCGGGCTGCCATCAACCCAGCTCCGCGACGGTCCGGCGCGCGCGACGTTCCCTGCTATTCTCAGCGCATCGGCCAGCCCCGCGCTCAAGGGCGGAACCACAAACTTCGGGAACTTCGCGACGCCGGCGATTCGCAGCGAATCAAACGCGTGGCGCGGCTCTAACTTTGGCGGGTATTCAAACCCGGAGTTCGACCGGCTGTGGACGGCGTTTAACGGCACGCTGGAGGCGGCCGAACGGGATCGCCAGGCCATCGAGATGGCGAGGATGATCAGCGTCGACCTGCCCCTCGTGGACCTATACTGGAACCCGAACATCACCGCGCACGTCGCCGCCCTGCAGGGGCTCGATCCGCAGGGAATCGATCACCTCGTGAATTGGAACGTCCACGAGTGGACGCTGCGCTAGGGCGAGAACAAACGGGAACGGCAGCGCTCGGCACGCGCGCGAGCGCGGGGAAAGGACTACCCACCATGGCGACGATTATGCTCGGAGTCGCAACCCCGCACGCCCCACAGCTTCGCCTGCCGCTGGAGGGCTGGTACGCGTTGCGGGCCAAGGATGAGACCGACAATCGGATCAATTACCCTGAGCTGCTCACTCGGGTAAAGCCAGACATCGATTCGGAGCTCACACCTGAGGTCTACCGCGAGCGGTACGACGCAATTCAATCTGGGCTTCGTGGCTTGCGAGAGATCATCCAGGAGCAATCGCCGGACGTCCTGGTCGTCATCGGCGACGACCAGCTCGAGCAGTTCCAACACAATTTGATGCCGATGTTCTGCGTGTATTGGGGAGACAGCCTCCGCGTCGGCGGCTCGAGCGGCCACGGCCATGGGTCCCAAACCTGGAACGCGCCGGAGCTCGCGAAGATTCAGCAGGCCGCGGCCAGCGCCGAGTCCGAGCGGCCTGCGGTGCCCGACCTGGCGAAGCAGATGATCTCCTCGCTCCGTACGGACGGGTTCGACATCGCGGCATCCAACGCGCTCAACGATGGTCGGAGCGTGGGCCACGCCTTCGCCTTCCTGTACGACCATCTTCTCCCAGGAAACGAGATTCCGGTCCTGCCGATCATGATCAACACGTTTTTCCCGCCCAACCAGCCGAGCCCGGCTCGCTGCTATGCGCTCGGCCAGGCGTTGCGCCATGCGATCGAGAGCTGGGATACCGACAAGCGGGTGACGCTCGTTGCCTCGGGCGGTCTGAGCCACACCATCATCGACGAAGAGATCGATCACATGACGCTCGACGCCATGCTGGAGAAGGACGCGCAGGCGATCCGCGATCTGCCCGAGGATCGGCTGAACCTGGGCACGTCGGAGATCCGCAACTGGATCACACTCGCGGGCGCCATGGAGGCGCAGGATATGCAGCTCGTCGGCGACTACCAGCCGTGCTATCGCTCACCCGCGGGAACCGGCTGCGGGATGGCCTTTGCCTACTGGAAGTAGCGGCTGCCGGCTACGGGTCAGTCTTGCCTGACTCGAGCGGGCGGGCCGAGCCAGATGTGACTCTGGCAACGATTGCCAGGGCCGAGATCACTGTCGTGATCACGACCGCGACGAGGTACGCCTTTTCCATCGTGGGCAACACGGAATGCGTAAGCAGCACCGCCGCGCCGATAACGGCGCAAACCCCGTAAACGCCGAGGACGATGCTCCGATCGCCCAGGCCGAGCAGGCGCAGACGATGCGGTAGGTGCTCGTCGTCGCCGCCCCGCACCGGCGACCGGCCCTTGGCCACGCGGCGGTAGGCGACCCAGGCGACGTCCAGGATCGGAATGGCAAGCACCAGAAATGCAGTGCCGATCTTCACTCCACCGATGACCGTAACGACCCCCAGCGCGTAACCGATGAACAGCGCGCCCGATGAGCCGAGGATGATCCGGGAAGGGTGCCAGTTGCGCGTGAGAAAGCCCAGGCACGCGCCGCATAGCGCCGCAGGGAGGACCGCGATTGACGCCTGACCGAACCAGGCGCTGCGCAGGAAGAGCACGCCGCTCGCGATCGCGGCGACGCCGCTGGCGAGCCCGTCCATCGTGTCGAGCAGGTTGATGGCGTTGATCATGGCCACCACCCAGAAGGCAGCGAGTGGGCCGGCGAGTGGGTCTGGGACGGTCAGGACGCCAAACGGCGTGGCGACCTCGTCCATGCGCAGGCCGAAGCAAACGGGGATGATCGCGGCGAGGCTCTGGCCCAGAATCTGGGGGATCGGGCCGAGGCGGCGGGCGTCGTCTACCATGGCCAGCGGGAGCAAGGCGAGGGATCCGAGCAGGACGCCGAGCAGCCGAACGTTGTCGGCCTGGAGCCGAACCTCTTGGGCCGGCGGGAGGGCAAAACTCACCAGAATGGCGGCCCAGAACGCGAAAACGACCGCGTAGCCGCCGGTCCGGGGGAGGACGAATTGCTGGACCTCGCCGCGGCGCGGCCGATCGACGATGCCAAAGCGGGTGCCGACGCGCTCGGCGATCAGGACCAGCGGGATGACCGTACTAAAGGCGACCGCGACGACGATCGCGAACCAGACTTCGACCGCCACCGCGTTCCTCGACCAGTCAAGCTACGGAAACCCGCGGGTGTTAGGAAGGAAATAGCAGGGCCGCGCGCGCCGTGACAAGCACCCAGGTGTTCCATGTGTTGCCGTATGCTACCCCAGCTTCGCGCTGGGACGCTCGCGCGGGGCCTTACTGCAGAGCTTGTGAGTAGTCCATCACGCGCCGCCGTAGAGCGTCGAGATCGTCGCCGGCGAGAAGCTTGTCGATCTCCATCAGCATGTCGGACACGAAGTCGGGCGGCGCCGTCGCTCGCTCGCGGACGATGTTCCATACCGGTGCGTCACCGCGGCGGACAAGTCGCTCGTTGCCGCTGGTAAGCTCCTCGGCCAGGCGCTCGCCGGGTCGCGCCCCCATCTCGATGAAGGTCGGCGGGGGGCCGTCGGGCTGGATGACTTTCGCGACGCGCTCACCCAGCGTGCGGACGAGGTGTGGCTCGCCCACGTCGAGCATGGTATGCGACCCCGACGGCAGGCCGAGCGCGTGCCAGCTCAGCGCAACCGCCTCGTCCATCGCCATCCAGTACCGGGTCATCCGGCCGTCGGTGATCGTAAGCGGCGCGGCAGCTCGAACCTGGGTGGCGAAGGTCTCGATGACGCTGCCGCTCGACCCAATGATATTGACATAACGAAGGACGTGGAACGCCGTCGCGGCCTGCTGCCGAGCGTGCACGTGGAGGAGTGCCTCGGCCAGCCGCTTGGTTGCGCCGTACACGCTGGGTGGATTCACGGCCTTATCGCTGGACGTGTACACGAGATGCCGTACGCCCGCGGCGATCGCCGCCTGGGCGAGGACGTTCGTCCCGATGACGTTCACTGAGACTGGCTCGTCGGGTGCTCGCTCGCCGATGGGGACGTGCTTGTATGCGGCAAGGTGAATGACGATATCCGGCCGAACGGTGCGGAAGAGGCGGGCCAGCTTCACCTCGTTACGGACGTCGGCAAGCTCGAGCTCGAGGCCGAGCTCTTGCGGTGCATCGCGACCGAGCCGAAAGAGAGACGCTTCGTGGCTGTCGAGCGCAATCACGCGCGCCGGCCGCTGTGCGGCCAGGCGAGCGATGAGCCGAGATCCGACCGAGCCGCCAGCTCCTGTCACGAGGACGCATGCGCCCGCGAGCTCGCGAACGCCGGCCTCGATGGGGATCTCTCGGAGCGGTCGACCGAGGAGCGCCGTGAGATTCGAGCCCGTGAACAGATCACCAGGCGGTGTCGGGTGCATCAACCCTTGGAGGCCAGACGTTCGAGGACCGACGCCATGCCGGACCGCGCCTCGCGCATGTAGACCGCGTCGTCGTTGTTCGGCTCGAGCGTTTCCGTCACGAGATAGCGCGCCGTGCGGGCCAGGCGGCTGATGACGTGGTCCATGTCGATATCGCCTTCGGCATACCGGGCCCCCTCGCCAAGCAAGCCACTTGCGTTCGAGACGTGCGCCTCGAATATGGAGGAGCCGAACGCGTCGAGGAACGCATCGACTGACTCGATCGCCGGGAAATGGCGGAGATGGCGCATGAGGGGCTCGACGTCCGGGTCGGTGTCGCCCAGGTCCGCCATATTGCGCGCGTTGACGTAGAGCTGGGCGTGCGAGACGTCGAGCGTGATCATGAGCCCGGGCACCCGATCGAGGAACCAAACGAGATCCTCGGGCGCCATCCCGAGCGGGGTGTACAGGTAGCGGCTCTCGCGCATCCGTAAGACTGGCGGGACGTTCTCGATAATGGGGACGACGCCCATCGAGCCGAGTGTGTCGGCATAGAAGCGCACGAACTCACTGCAGGTCGCGAAGATCTCGTCCCGGCGCGCCCAATCGTCGTCCGTCAGGGTGAAGCGCGGCATGATGCAGTGGGTGATAACGCCGTCGGCGCCGAGCTCCTGGGCCATTCGCCCGAGGCGGACGATCATCTCCTGCGTGGCCGGCGTGTTCGCGCTAATGTCAACGTACTCGTTGTCGAGGCCGCGGATCGGCCCCTCGACGACGAATGCGAAGTCCGCGGGGAGGTCGTAGGCCTGGATGCGTTCTACCACAGCGCGACATTCGTCCTCGGTCGCGATGTCCGCGCGGTCCAAGTAGAGCTCCAGGCCGCCCGGGAGGGGCGGGCGCAGGCGATCGGCGAGCTGGGCCGGCGTTGGGCGGGCCTTAAGGAGAATGCGTGCGAGATGATCGGATCCATTTGACATAACGATGGAGACCCTCCTCCAGGCCGACTCGCGGTTCGAAGCCAAGCTCGGCTTGGGCGCGTCGAATGTCCGCCACGAGCCCGCCTGGGCCCTCGTCCCCGATGCGTTCGACGATCGGGGACGTGCTGCCCGTCGCGGCGCGCACGGCTCGGGCGAGCGCGGTCAAGCTGGTCGCGCGTCCGGCGCCGATATTGTACGCGCGGGCGGGCGTGGCAGGCCGGGCGAGGGCCAGGGTCAGCGCCTGGACGACGTCAGAGACTTCCACGAAATCCTTCGGATGCCGACTCATGACGACGAGCTCGTCCCCGGCCAGCGCGCGGGTCGCGAAGATCGCAACCACACCGCTCTGGCCGCCCGCGATGAGCTGGCCAGGGCCGTACACGGAGAACATGCGCAGCACGGTGCCCGGCACGCCGTACACCCGCCCTGCCATCTCGACGTACAGCTCCGCGACGAGCTTGGTGTACCCGTACGGCTCGATGGGCTGCTTGGCTGCACCTTCGGGCAACGCCCGGCGTCGGGGCCGATAGATGCGCTGGCTCGAGGCGAGGATGAAGCTGGCGTTGGAGTGGCGAGCTACCTCGAGCACATGCAGGGTAGTCTGCGCGTTCTGTCGGACCGCGGCCGCCGGGTCGGCGATCGCGGCATCCACGCTGCCGTGGCCCGCGAGGTGCACAACCGCGTCGATCGCTGGGACACGACCGGGAGGCAGCGGCTCGCCCAGGTCGTGCTGAAGGTGCTCTACAACGCCGGGGGGTCCGGCTGGCGAACGCGAGATCGACCAGACCTGATGGCCCGCCGCCGTGAAGCCCGCGACCGCGTGTTTGCCGATAAACCCGGTCGCGCCGGTCACCAGAATCCGCATCGTGCCATTATGCCCCGCACCGGCCCGGCAAGGGGATGTTACGTTTGAGGAGTGGCAAGGACGGATCTGTAGTGGTCGAGCAGCGGGCCCATGGCCGCATCGATCGACCGATTCGGGTGGAAGCCGCTGGCCGCGAGCGCCGTCTCAACACGTCGCGCTCCATGCGTTCCGGGGCGTCCCTGGTAGGCGATCGTCGTCGCGATGCCCCGAGCGGCGGCCGCATCCCGCACGGCCGCGGCGACCGACGCCACACTGCGCACTTCACCGGCGACGTTCACGGCCCTGGCGGGGCCCCGATACTCACGACTGCACAGCAACCCATCCACAGCATCGTCGATGTGGACGAACGGCAAGACCGTTTTCGCGCCTGTGGCAACCTGAATGGATGCACCGGCCGCCGCGGCAAGGCAGAACCGCTGGGGCGCGGCGAGGAATCGGGGATCGTTCTTCATGACAGGGCCGACGCCGGTCACGATGCCGAGCCGGGCGGCGACGCCACTCAGCCGGCCTGCCGCGGCATGAAGGTAGGTGGTGAGCAGCACTTCCCCGTAAAGCTGCGAGAGGTGGACGAGATCCTCGGCGTGGATCGGCGATCCCTCGTGGACGCGCTGGGGCAGGGGGGTTCGATAGAGCCGCGTCGAGCTTGCGAGCACCACGCGCGCGACTCCATGAGCCAAGCATGCGTCAAGGAGCAGCCGCGCTCCCGTGTAATTCACCTCAACTGTGTACGCGATTGGCGCCGCCTCCGGGTGCGTGCTGGCCTGGGCGGCAAGGTGGAAGACGCACTCGACATCGGCCGTGGCGAAGGCTCGCGCGAGCGTCGCGGGATCGGTGATGGACCCCTCGATCAATAAGAGGCCAGGCTGGTGGCTCAAGCTCTGCACGGCGGCTGGTGGGGTCGAAAAGAAATTCTCGAGCGCGATGACCTGTTCACCGGCTGCCAGTAGCCGCGCCGCGAGGGCGCTGCCGATGTAGCCTAGGCCGGTTATGAGAACGGCCACGTCATGCTCCAGCGCTTGTCCCCGTCGCGGTTCATCGTCTTGCATCTCGTATCATGCGCGCGTGTCTTCCCCCACATTTCGCGGCATCGACGTACTCGGGGTCCGGATCGACGATGTGACGGAGGCTGAGGCGCTCGACGTGGCCGCTCAGTATATCGCGGCTGGCCGGCCCCACCGAGTCGTGACGCCCAACCCCGAGATCGTAATGACCGCGAGGCGCTGGGCAGCGTATCGCGGCATTCTGAACGAGTCGGACCTCGCGCTTCCGGACGGTATCGGGCTGCTGATGGCCGCCACACTTGGCGGCGTACCGCTGCGCGCGCACGTGCGGGGCACGGATTTCGTGCTCGGGCTGGCTGCCCGATCGATGCAGCCTGGCTGGCGCTGGTTTCTGCTCGGCGCGGCACCGGGGATTGCGACCGCCGCGGGCGCAGCCCTGGCCGCCCGCTTTCCGGGCCTCGTCGTCGCTGGCGCTGCGCCAGGCTCGCCCCATCCGACCGACGATGTTGCCACACGCATGCTCATAGCGGAGGCAGGGCACGTGGACGTGCTGCTCGTCGCGTACGGTGCGCCCCAACAGGAGCAATGGATCGCCCGCAATCAGGAGGCGATCGGAATCCCGGTGCAGATCGGCGTTGGCGGCGTCTTGAATTACCTGTCAGGCGTGACGCCGCGGGCACCTGGCTGGGTCCGCCGGCTCGAGCTTGAGTGGGCTCATCGGCTGATAACGCAGCCCTGGCGATGGCGTCGTCAGCTTGCCCTTCCAGCGTTTGCGGCGCTTGCGGGCAGGGAGGCGCTGGCGCGGCGCCTGCGGGGCGTCCGGTAACGGCCCAAGCTGCTTGATCGGGTGAGGGACTCAGCCGGCAGCGAGGACCGGCCGATTGCCGTGCGGCCGCAGCAAGGTGATGCGGTAGATCTCCACTTCGCCGTCGCGGCCCCGAACCGGTGCCCGTGAGAGCAGGTCGGCGCGCACGCTTTCGGCGAGCTCGTGGTAGACGCTGTCCGCCAACAGGATCTCTCCCGGGCGGGCGTCGGTGACGAGGCGGGATGCTACGTTCACGGGATCGCCGAGGACGCCCAGCTCCGACCGTTCGGCCGAGCCGATGCCCCCCACGACGAGCTTGCCGGCCGCGGCGCCGACGCCGACCTCCAGGCGAAAGCCCCAATCGGCTGCGCGGCGGTGGTTCAGCGCTTCATTCGCACCGACCACGCCGAGGCCCGCCGCGAGCGCGCGGTCGCGATGATTGCCGATGTCGCCGCGGGCGCCGAATGTTGCCATGACGCCATCGCCGACGAACTTCTCGACGATGCCGCCGCAGCGCGTGATCGCGCGGACGGCGACTGCAAGGTGCTCGTTGACCACGTCGAGCAGTCCCGCCGGATCGTCCGCGAAACGCTCCGCGAGCGCGCTGAAACCGCGTATGTCGGTGAAAAGGACTGTCGCCACCCGAACCTCGGGCGGGGGCAGTTGGGGCGCTGTTGGATCGAGGCGGGTTGGGAGAAGTCGCTCGTAGGTGCGGCGAAGCGTCTGCAGCCGCGCCAGCTCTCTGGCGTAGATGATGGTTTGGGAATCCATCTCTGGGGAGCCGCCCTTGGTCAAGACGCCTCCAAGGCCTGTTCGACGACGCTGAGCAGCTCCAGAGGGGAGAACGGCTTCGTGAGGTAGAGGTCGGCACCCGCATCAAGACCGGCCTGGATGTCGTGCGGCTGCGCCTTTGCGGTCAGAAGCACGACCTTGGTGTTCTTCAGCTCGGGATCGCTCTTGATTGCCTGCACGAGCTCGATTCCGCTTCGACCTGGCATGGTGACGTCGAGGATGGCCAAGGTGGGACGTTCGGCTCGAATGATATCCCACGCCTGGTCGCCGTCAGCGGCCTCCAGGACCCTGCACTCCTCCCACTCGAGCGTGGCGGAAACCAGAAGTCGGAGGCTCGCCTCGTCGTCGGCGATGAGCACTGTCTTCACATTTCCTGCCTTTGTGCCGAGCAAGCCCGCCACCGACCCGGCGCGATGGGCCGAGCCGGTCGGGCGTGCGGCTAATGGGACCCTGACGCTGGTTCTGGCTGTTTCTTGCGGCCAGGCCCGGTGCTGCTCTATGGTATCGCTCCTCACTGCCTTGTGACGCATGGGAATTCTTACCTACTTTCGCACCGGCTGATTTGGCGTTGCGAACCCCGCCGGGTCACCAGGCAGAGCTAGTGGCTCGACCGCGCGGCGCAGCACCGCGACGAGGTCGGCTGCCGACCCTCCTGATTTCTGCAGCAGGGCGCTGACTCCGTTCGACAGGGCTTCGCGCTCGCTGGCATGGAGCTGCTTCGCCGTTACGACGATGACCGGTATGGCCGCGAGCTTGGGATCTTGCTTCATCGCTTCCAGCACCTGGAACCCATCCATCCGCGGCATGTTGAGGTCCAGAATCAAGGCCAACGGCGGCGCCTCGCGCATCGAGCGCACCGCGTCGGCCCCATCCGTAGCGACGGCGACGTCGAAGCCAACGCTCCTCAAGGCTTCCGCGTGGATCTTGCAGATCATGGGGTCGTCGTCCGCCACGAGAATCGCTTTGCCCTCGTTAGGCCTGTCGCCGACGAATCGCCGCAGGCACTCGATGAGCCGGTCGCGGGGAACAGGCTTGACGAGGAAATCGTCGACGCCGAGCGCGAGTCCGTGGGCCCTCTCGTCGCGCCCTGAGATCATGACGATGGGGATTTGGGCCAGGACGGAGTCGCTTCGGAAGGACGAAAGGACGTCCCAGCCATCAAGCTTCCCCGCGAGCCCAATGTCCAGAATGACCGCGGCAGGTTGGTCGATCCGGGCCCGCGTGATGGCCTCTTCGCCGGTCGCGACCGCCTCGACGACGTAGCCTGCCTCGCCGAGCTGCTCGAGGATGAGCGCGACGAGGCTGGGATCGTCCTTTACGAGCAGAATGCGGCCGGTTGCCATGCGGTGCGGCCGCTCAAAGGTATTTGAGTCGGTCAGCGGTTGGGCTATGGGCAAGGTGAATCCAAATGTGCTCCCGTGGCCGATTCCGTCGCTGCCGCCCCAAATTTGTCCACCCATCCCTTCAACGATCTGCTTGCAGATGGCCAGCCCGAGACCTGTGCCGCCCACAGCCCGATGCACGGGGGAATCGATTCGATAGAACTTCTCAAAGAGTCGTCCCATCGCTTCGCGCGGCATCCCGAGTCCTTCATCGACGATGGTGATTCGCACCTGGTCGAGTTCCTGATGGGCAGAGATGCGTATCAAGCCAGCCCCGGGGCTGTACTTGATCGCATTGCTGATGAGATTGACGAGGACCTGGAGCGCGCGATCCCGGTCGGCTCGCACGTAGAGCGAGGTTTCGACGTCGACGACGACCTCGTGCTGAGTCGTGTGGGTCGCAAGCGTGCGGAGCCCCTCCTGGACGAGATCCTCGAGATCGATTGCTCGGGTGTGGAACGGCATGTGCCCCGATTCCAGCCGATTGATGTCGAGGAAGTCGTTGATGAGGTTGGACAAGCGGTCGGCCTCGTGGTAGATCGTCTGAGCGAATCCACGCGCCTTTTCGCTGAGCTGCTCCCGGCTGATCAAGAGCTCCGCGAACCCATAAATCGCGGCCATCGGCGTGCGGATCTCATGCGAAACCAGCGCGATGAACTCCTGCTTGAGTCGGGCCGCCTCGCGCTCCCGCGAGACGTCGCGGAAGACGCAGACCGCGCCGATCATATCGCCGCCCGCCTGGCGGATTGGAGCGGCGGTGACGCTCACCTCCACCATCGCCTGATCGGGGCGCCAAAGCGTGAGGTCGCGCGCCGCCGCAGGCTCGCCGGTGCGAAGCACCTCATGGATGGGGCACGTCCCTTCGGCGATCGGTTGGCCGCTGATTGCGTGGACGCTCAGGGCCGAGGTCCACGGCTTGCCGCGGGTCTCCTCGAACGTGAGCCCGACCATGCGTTCCATGCCGGGGTTGAACAGGGTCACATTGCCCGCGCGATCAACTGTGACGACCCCCTCCGCCATGCTCGCGAGGATTCCTTCGGCGCGGCTCTTTTCGACGGCAAGCTGATGCGCCTGCAGCTCAAGGTCATGGCGCTGGTCTTCGATCTCGTCAAAAAGCTGCTTCATTCGGATGAACGACTGGGCCCGCGCGAGCAGCTCCTCCCGATCGACGGGCTTCGAGAGAAAGTCGTTCGCACCTGCCTCGAGCGCCCGCAGCTTGTCGGTGCGATCCTGCAGCGATGTGAGCATCACGATCGGGATGCTCCGGGCATAGCGCTCCGTGCGCAGCCGACGGCACACCTCGTAGCCGTCCAGGCCGGGCATCATGACGTCGAGCAAGATCAGGTCGGGCGGGTCGCTCGCGGCGAACTTCAGTGCGTCCCGCCCGCTTGCGGCCGTCGTGACCCGGTACCCTGCCCGCTCGAGCTGGGCGCGGACGAGCGTCAGGTTCTGCGGATTGTCATCCACCACGAGAATTGCGGGTGGGCGTTGGTCAAGCATGAGGCGACTGCCTCCCGCTGGTCGCGCCCGAGTTGTCGAGAATCGCCTCGATTTCCTGAGCCAGCGTGCGGGTATTGATTGGCTTGGCTATGTATCCATCGCAGCCCGCCGAAAAGGCGCGTTCGCGGTCCTCCAGCATCGCATGCGCCGTCAGGGCGATGATGGGCAGGTCCGCGGTCCTTTGCTGCTCGCGGAGCTGCCGGGTCAGCGAGAGCCCATCCAGGCCGGGAAGCTGCACATCCATTAGCACGACGGCGGGACGGTGCTTCTCGAGCCACCGGGCTGCCTCTTCGGCCGACGCGGCCCCCTCGACCTCGAATGCTGCGCGCTGCAGAACGGCGCGGATGAGCATGAGGTTCGTGGGGTTGTCCTCAACCACGAGAATCACGCGCTTGTTGCCTTCAACCGCCGACATGGAGCGTCTCCAATCCCGCTTCGGCGTGCTGCAGCGTCTGTTGCAGCCAGGTCGCGAGCTCTATGGCGGGGAAATCACCCTTTTGGAGGATCGCCGCCACGTGGCCGTTGAGGAGGATCTTCTCCTCTTCGGTCAGATCCTTCGCGGTGACAATCAGGATGGGGATCTCGTTGGTGGTCGGATCGGCTTTGAGCGCGGTGACGACGTCGAAACCGGTTAGGCCCGGCATCATGAGATCGAGCAGGATGACGTCAGGATGGTCCTGCCGAGCGCGCTCGATTCCCTCCGCGCCGTCCTTCGCCATGAGCACGTTGTGACCCTCGGGCTTCAACATGCCGGCAAGCAGATCGCGCGCGGAAGGTTCGTCGTCAATAACGAGCACGGTGACCGATTTTGGAGCCGCGGCCGAGACGCGTGTGAAGCGGTCGAGCCAGGCGAGCAGGGCATTACGGTCAATGGGTTTCACGAAATAGTCGGCGGCCCCGAGCGCGTAGCCGAGATGCGAGTCGTCCACGACCGAAATGATCGCCACGGGGATGTGCTGGACTTCCTCGTCCTGTTTCAGCGTTCGGAGGACCTCCCAACCCTGGAGATCGGGAAGCATCACGTCGAGCGTGATCGCGGCCGGTCGAAGGTCACGTGCCTTCTCGATCGCATCGCGCCCCGCCGCGGCAATGACCGAACGATAGCCGCCGCCGTGGAGATACACCGAGATGAGATTGGCCGCTCGCGGGTCGTCCTCCACGACGAGCACCAGACGGTGATCGTCGGTACCGTTTTCGTTGGTCACAATCGGCTGGATGGCCACCGAGGGAGGCTCCTCGGTGGCCGGCTCCTCAGCGGCCAGCTCCAGCGGCTCGAGGAGTGGCAGCTCGACGTAGAACGTACTTCCCTGGCCGACCACGCTTTCGAGCCAGATTCTCCCTCGGTGGAGCTCTACGAGGCGCCGCGTGAGCGCGAGCCCGAGCCCTGTGCCCTCGAAGCGGCGACCGGGCCCGGCGTCGAGCTGCTGGAACTCCTCGAAGATGCGCTCCCGGTCTTCCGGCGCGATGCCAAGCCCGGTATCTTCGACCGAGATTCGCACGCAGTCGTCCACGCGCGCGGCGGCGACACTGATGCGGCCGCCGTCCGGGGTGAACTTGATCGCGTTCGAGAGTAGGTTGTAGAGGATCTGCTTGAGCTTGCCCTCGTCCGCCATGGCTTCCCCAACGTCCAGGAGGTTTGCGTCGAGCCGAATGCTCTTGCGCGTTAGGAGCGGGTCCACGGTCTGAAGGACGCCCTCGATCGTGTCAGCCACGTGGACGGTATCGAGGTGAAGCTCCATGCGCCCCGCTTCGACTTTCGACAGGTCCAGAATGTCGTTGATGAGGGAGAGCAGATGGTGGCCGCTCTGATGAATGGTTTCGACGTATGACTTGCGCGTCCCGGCGTCGTAGCTCTCATCCGGCTCATCGAGCAGCAGCTCGGAGAAGCCAATGATGGCGTTGAGCGGGGTTCGCAGCTCGTGCGACATATTGGCGAGGAACTCGCTCTTCGCCCGACTGGCGCGCTCCAGCTCGTCATTCCGAAGGCGGGTTTCCTCGAACAGATGGGCTCGCGATAGCGCAACTTCCGCGTGCGCCGCGATGATCTGCGCCGAAGCGATTTGGGCCGGGCTGAACCCGTCCAGCTCCTGCGATTGGAAATTCAGCATCCCGCGCACGCTTTGCCCGGCGAGGATTGGGACGGCGAGCATCGAGCGCGTCTCGCGATTACGGGTGTGGATGGTTGGATCCTTCGCCAAATCTGGGACGACGACCGCGGCGCGCTCGGCAATCGCCCGACGCGTGAGTCCGGTGCCGGCTGGCAGGATCTGGCCCCGGCGGGCTTCATCGCCCGCGCCCGCGGTCGCCGCGACGACGAAGCTTCCGTCATCGTTCGGGAGGAGCAAGGAACAGGCGAAACAGGGGATGATGCACGCCATCTGCGTGACGAGCTGGCTCGCGATGGCGTTCGCGTTCGTCTCCGTCGCAACGGCCTGGACCAATGCCAGGAGCGCCTCCTGCTCGTGGGCGCGGCGCTGCGCCTCCGCGTACATCTGGACTTCCTCGACCGCCAGCGCACATTGTTTTGCCATGAGCGCGAGCAGGTCGAGGTCGTCGTCCAGGAAGAGTGGCCAGCGCTCCAGAAACGCGATCACGACCCCGCATGGCCCCGTTGGGAGCTCCAGAGGGGTGATGATGCAACTCTCGGCGCCCCCGGCGGCTTCGGCAATTTGCCGAAGCCCCGCGCCCCACGCAGCCGGGTCTGTGGCCTGAACGGGCTTGCATTCACCCCAGGCCTGGTGCAGCAACGGGTTGGTAGGTCCGCAATCAAGGTTGGCCAGGCCATAACTCTCGAGGACCAGGCGGGTCGTCCTCCCCGCGTGAAGGACGAGCTCCGAGTCGCCCGGTTTGCCTACACCGAGCACCACCACCTTGGCACCGATCCCCCGCGCCGCTGCAGGCCCCAAAAACTCCAATGTCTCATCAAATCGGCGATCGATCGGGGTTTGACCGATACCCTCGACGAAACGCCGGAACTCATCCATCTGCCAGATGCGGCGCAGCCAGTGGGGCGGCGCGAAGCCCGCGTAATACGCGAGCGCCGAGCCAAGCACGAGCAGGCTGGTGACGTCCCGAACCAGCTCCGCTTTTTGCGGGATCAGAGCGACCAGACCGGCGACGAAAATGGCCGCCGCCAGCATGCCCGAGCCAGCGGCGGCCGCGATCATGCGGCGCTTCGTGCCCGCAACGGCGGCGCGCGAAGCCCGGAGCAACGTCCAGGCCGCGTAAGACTCGACGTAGAGAAATGCGACAAGCACGACAACCGTCGCCCAAGGCGCGAGCGGATTGCCGCCCAGGAGGAGGCCCGCCCAGGAAACGATAAGCGCCGCGAAGGCGATGGCGTGCTGGTGCGGGGGAACCGCCTGGAAATGGCGCACGAGGCGCAGCATGAGGTAGGGCTGAGCCACCAGAACACCAGCCATGATGAGCGCGACCGTGGGGTCCGGTGTGCCCAGCAAGCGGCCGGCGCCATCGACCATCATGACCGCGGCCAACGTTCCGAACAATGCGACGACTTCGAGACGCGGAAGGTCGCGATGTTTGATGAGGTCCACGACGCTCAGCGCGAATATGAGTAGGAAGACTAGATGACTAGCGATGTCGAGCATCGACCACCACACGTTTCTGACCCCATTGACCACCATCTCCTCGCCCGGCCCGAATCAGTCGAACTGGATGGTGAGATTAAGGGTCCCGCGATGGCGTACCCGAGAGGCTACCATCGGCTCCGCGAGCCGGGGCGAATAACCAGAACGAATGAGTCCGGCCCCTCGTGCATCAATCCTACCGGCGGGGTTAGTGACTAGGTAAGCCGCCATTCGAGGGATATTGGTTTCGCATCGGTAGATGGTGTGCTAGACAGGTGGACCCAGGCATCGCCGTTCGGCGGCCAAAGGGCTACCGAATGAAGACTAGTCCACTAGTTCCATCCCACCACACAAGCCCGTCGCGGGCGCGACAGGCCCCATTGCCGGGCCTACGTTTCGGATGCTCCCTGCCGGCGCGCGATGAATGCGGCTGCCTCGGCGCGTCGGCTGAGACGAAGCTTCTGGAGGATGTTGCTTACGTAGGTCTTGATCGTGTTTTCGGTCAGGTAGAGCGCCGTTGCGATTTCTCGATTGGTTTTTCCCGCTGCGATCAGCGGCAAGATCTTGCGCTCGTGATCCGACAGCGTTGCGAGCGGATCCGCCGGGTCCTGCGTGCCGTGGCGGCGCATCCAGGCCAGCACGGTCTGCGTGACGGCCGGGTCGAGCAGAGAGCCGCCTTTGGCAACCTCATCCACTGCTTCGATCAGTCGCGTGGGTTCGATCTGCTTCAGGAGATAGCCAGCCGCGCCCGCGAGGATTGAATCCAGAATCGCGTCCTCGTCGGAGTAGGAGGTCAGCATGATCACGCGCGTCTGGGGCCGAAATGATCGAATCTCACGACAAGCTTCAACGCCACTCCCGTCCGGCAGGCGAACGTCCATAATGACAATGTCTGGCTGCGTCTGGCGGGCCTCCGCAACGGCGGCGGCTACGCTCGCCGCCTCGCCGACGACGGTGAAGTGCGCCACGGTTCCAAACAGACTCGCCAGGCCAATCCGGACGACGTTATGGTCGTCGACCAGCATGATGCGGATCGACTGCGGGATCATGTGACTGCCGAGCCGACCGGCAGTGGGATCTCAACCCGGACTTCGGTGCCACGGCCGGGCGTGCTGTCAACCACCAGCCGCCCGCCGATCATCGCGGCCCGCTCCGCCATGTTGCGCAGCCCATCGCTGGTTCGACGCCCCGTCCGGTGGGGAACGAACCCGCGACCGTCGTCCGTGATGGCGAGTGAAGCGATGCCCTCGCCTCGAACGAGCCGTACGGTTGCCGCGGAGGCGGCTGCGTGGCGAATGATGTTCGAGGTTGCCTCGTGCGCAACGTACAGCAGGTGCGTCGTCGCCTCGGGCGCCAGCACGGCTTCGGCCTCCGGGTCGAGGTCAACCTGGGGACAGAGCAACCCGTTCACGCGGAGCTCATCCATCAGCGCCGCGAGCCCCGAGCGGAGGTCGAGCTCGACAACCCGCTCGGGTTGCAAGGTGCGGATGTACTGGCGGATGTCCCGAATGATCATATTGATCTGGCTGATGGCGTGCTGCAGAACGACCCGGGTGCCGGACCATTGCGTCTCGACCGTTCGCTCCCGCGCGCCGAGACTTAACGCGAGTCCGTAGAGCGACTGCACGATGCCATCGTGCAGGTCCATGGCGATGCGCTCCCGATCCTGCAACGTAGCTAGGCGCTTCGACTCGGTCACATCGCGCAACAGGATGCCAGTCCCGACAAGCTGCCGGTCGTCCAGCACGGGGAAGAACTGTACGGCAAGGTCGCGCGGGCCGGGCCGGGCGATAGCGACTTCGAAGCTCGGCCGCTCGTCGAGATGGCCCATCGCGTGTTTGGCGGCGGACCAGACGTCGACTGACTTGGTCAACGATCGCTCGATGGCGGCGAACAGCCCGCGGGCATCCTGGCCGATGAGATGGTCCGGTTCGATCCCGAGCAGCTCGCCGACGCGCCCATTGCAGTAGTGGATTTGCCGGTCGGCATCCAGCGTGACCAGCCCATCGCTCATGCTGCCGAGCACCGCGGCGAGCGTCGCATGCTTGCCCGCGACCTCCTCCGCGAGGCGAGCGCGCTCCTGCTCGACCCCTTCGCGTTCCACGACCAAGCCGGTGATGTGCGCCGCATGCTCGACCAGCGCGAGGTCCTCGGGCCCGGGCGAGTGCGGCGCTCGATAGTACATCGCGACGGTCCCAAGGACGCGGTCATCACTCGAGAAAAAAGGGGTGGACCAGCAGGCGCAGAGGTTATCGGCGAGGGCGGCATCACGGAATTCGGCCCAGCGCGGATCACTCGCGATATCGGAAATGACAATCGTCTTGCGATGATAGGCGGCGGAGCCACAGGAGCCCACTTCGGGGCCGATGGCGACTTCCTGGACGAGCTGCTTGAAGCGCGCCGGCAAGCTGGGCGCCGCGCCGAGATGCAGCACGCGGCCGCTCTCATCGGCGAGGAGGATGGAGCAGAGCATCCCCACGGATTGCTGCTCGATAAGGTGGGCAAGCTGATTGAGCACGTCGGCGAGTGCCGCCCGCCGGGCCACCATCTCCAGCGCATGGCGTCCGCCGCGAGCGAGCGGATCCTCGCCCATGGCCGAGGCCATGGGGCCACCAACCGCGCTTCGAGCAGGAACTTGGCGTTGGGCCACGATGCCCTCCCGCAGCCAGGCCGCGCGCGACGTCGATCGAGGTAGACGAGATGGCCTGACGGCACCCCTCGTTCGTTTTGGCAATCGCAAATGTCCGAGAGGGGACGGCGGCCACGCATAGTTTGTCGTACTTTACAGTACCTGGCAAGCAAAACACGCCACCTGGCGACACAGATCCATCGCGGGGTGTGCCTGGGCGGTTGTGTTACAATGGGCAGGTTCAGGGCTCGTGGTGTAGCGGCCTAACATGCGGCCCTGTCAAGGCCGAGATCGGGGGTTCGAATCCCCTCGAGCCCGCCCGTTCGAACGTATGACGCGGACCTGTTTCGGGTCCGCGTCATCTTATGCGCGCGGACTTGCGAGCCTGCCTCACGCCAGGTCCCGGTTTGGGTGCGCTCGTTCGAATAACCACGGGTGCCCGCGACCGCTAGATCATTCCAGCTTGTCCCACGCTGGCCAGCTCATTTCGAGGAGCTCGCGGAGATCATCGGATAGGTCACCGAGCCGCGGGCGGGTTGCATCATGGTGGTAAGGCGCCCTGCCATCTGAATCACGAACCCGGGCCTCCGGCGTGTTCTCCCGAATCGCGAGAAAGAGTGCGCGGATCGGCGGCGGGGCTGACTCCGTCCACTGTTGCTGCTCCTTTGGGTGCTCGCGGAACCGTTTGGCGTAGTCCTCCCCGGCTGCGATCATGGTGCCCTGCCCCACGGCGTCTCGGAGTTCTGGCCGGCTGTTGCCCTCGGTTCCGCGAGGGGACCGGGGCGGGTTCATCGCTGCGTGGAGCTCGGCATCGACGTTTGGCCACGCCGAACCATCCCGCAGATAGCGCCCTTCGCGCGGGATCGAGGACGTCCCCTCGTCGCGGTCCCGCCCGCTGGGGGCATTACTTGGGGTCATTACGAGTCCTCGTCGCCTTCGTCGTCGTCATCATCCTGTTCCTCTACCGCCAGCTCCACCAGCTTCTCTAACGCACTCGCAATCCGGCCAAGCTGTTTCTCGACTCGGTAGAAGGCGTCGTCTGCGTTGCTGTTGTCACCGCCCGGCGCGCGGGCCAGGGACACGGTCTTGATCGCCTGATTCACTGCGTCCCGATCCATGGTCCAATCGCCTTGCATTGCACCTCCTCGCCGAGTTGATCGAGGCCACTCAATCCATCAAATCGCCGGGTTCACAGCCCAGCGCCTGCGCGATTTTCCGCGCCGTCGGCGGATTCGCCTGCATCCCTGCCTCGAGCCGGGTCACCGTCGGACGGCTCACACCGGCCCTCTCAGCCAGTTCCTGCTGGGTGAGCCCTTTACGCTCGCGCGCGCCCTTAAGCCGCGGCAGCTTAACCACTGGCCCTCCTGGTTGCTTGAGTGTTACATTCATGCTGCCTTATTTTATCTGAAAAGAAACATCTGTATTACCTTCGCTTGACAACCATCTATCACGACGGTAAATCCCTCAATGTGGCCGCGTCCCGCCCGCCGCGGGCGGTCGAAACCTGGAACGCGAAGGACTGGGATCTCAGGAGTTAGTTCGGGCGCGGGCGGGCGGCGCCGTAGGGGATCTCGAATCGCTCGTGCCGGTCGTCGAAGACCTGCTCGGGCGGCAGCGTCCGCGGAAGCTCGGCGCCCCGGGGGACCGCGCCACCTCGACGATCGCGCTCGGACGTCATGATCTCCAGTTCGATGCACTCGTTCTGCGCGGGATCCCAAACCAGGCCGAGCGGATCCTCGCCACGCTGCACCTTTTCGATCTGCTCCTTGATCATCTCGCGCACGATGACGATGCCGCGGTCTGAGTAGCCCAGCCGCTCGTTGGCGCGGTTGAACACCGGCCCCTGCGTCTCCCAGGCCATCTTGTCCTGGCTGAAGAAGCTGTCCATCAGATACTCGCCGTCGGGCCCGAGCTGCGGGGGCGCATATTGCAGGGTGGGAGGCTCGTCGACGACCCGGCCCTCGGGGTCGGGATCGTAGTAGGCGATGAAGATCTCCGTGTGGGTGTCGTCGACCGGCGTTCGCCAGTGCATGCTGGAGAAGATGTCCGATTGGCGCAGCATCGTCGGCAGCATGACGAGGTTGCCCCAGCCGCCGCCGGCCTGCTCACCCTCGTAATCCCAGCTCTTGATCAGCCCCCACTCGCATGGCTGGAAGCCGTAATGCGCGAACGGACGCCCCAGATAGCCCGCGGCCATATGGGGCTTGCCCATCAGCTTCAAGGTGTGCGCGTGCAAGAAGTAGGTGTGCACGAAGTCCGCCGTGTTCTCGAGCGCCTGGAGCCAATTGCAATTCAGGGTTTCGGGTCGTTCGATACGATGCCGACCGTGCCTCCACGCCAGGATGTCCCACCGCGGCAGGAGCGGCTGTTTGGCGGGCGGGCCCATATAAGTGAAGAGGAGTCCGCCGAGCTCCTGGACCGGATACGCGCCATGCCTGAGCGTGTGCCTCATGAGTGATTGGGCAGGCTCGAAGGGTTGCTCGAGGCACTTGCCGCTCGGCTCGTAGAGCCAGCCGTGATACGGGCAGCGCAGGCACTCGCCCTCGAGGAATCCGTAGTAGAGCGACGTGCCGCGGTGGGAGCAGTGCTCGGCCAGGAGGCCGTACTGGCCGGACTCGGTCCGATAGAGGACGAGTTCCTCGCCGAGGACTTTGACTCGCTTCTTTGGCTGCTCGGCGGTCAGCTCGGCCGCGGCCGCAATGGGGTGCCAGTAGCGCCGGTGCCATTCCCCGCCAGGGGTGCCCGGCCCAACCTGGGTCAACAGCGCATTCTCTTCTTCGCTGAGCATCGCCCTACCTCACGTGTCGCATGGTGCTACGCTCGCGCCTGCCCATGCCTGGGCAGTTGCTATCATACGCCGGCGCTCGGGCGTTTTTCGCCCATACTGCTGGCAAGGTATCACCCTGGACGTGGGGGGATCTCGCGTGGAATATCGTCAGTTTGGGCCAACGGACCTCAAGGTCTCGCGCATCTGCATTGGCTGCATGGGCATGTCTGGCACGCGGGGTCCGACCGACGACGCCGAGTCCATCGCAACCCTCCAGCGGGCGTTTGATCTAGGCGTCAACTTCCTTGATACCTCCGCCAGCTACGGGTCGGGCCACAACCACGAGTTGATCGGCCATGCGATCAAGGGCCGGCGCGACCAGCTCGTGATTCATTCCAAATCGGGCAGTCCACGCACGCCGGACGCCGCGGGGTCCCGGAGCGGTGGCAACCCCGATTACCTCGTCAAGACCTGTGAGGAGAGCCTGGTTCGTCTCGGCATCGACACGCTGGACGTCTTTTGCATGTCACGGGTTGATCCTGACGTCCCGATCGAGGAGTCCGTCGGCGGGATGGCCCGCCTCGTGGAGCAGGGGAAAGCGCGCCACATCGGCCTTTCCGAGGCGGGCGTAAACTCGATTCGCCGCGCCAACAAGGTGCATCCGATCGTGTCGCTGCAGATGGAGTACTCGTTGTGGTCACGGGACGCGGAGGCGGGCAACATCGCAGCCTGCCGCGAATTCGGCATGGGCTTCATGGCGTATTCGCCGCTCGGACGCGGCTTCCTCACCGGGTCGGTTCATGATCTGGCCGACATCCCAGAAGCCGACAGTCGCCGCAACCACCCGCGACTCCAGCCGGGCAACTTCGAGCACAACCTCAAGCTGCTCACCCAACTCGAAGAGATGGCGCAGGACAAGGGTGTCACCCCGGCACAGCTTGCACTCGCCTGGCTCATGGCCCAGGGCGGCGACGTCTTCCCGATCCCGGGTATTCGAACCCAACGCCATCTCGAGGAGAGCCTCGCGGCCGTCGACCTCGATCTCACGCCAGCCGACCTCGCCTGGCTCGACACCATCATGCCTCCCGGCGCCGCGGCCGGCCCGCGCACGCGGGAGATGGATCGCGTCAACATCTAACGGGGCTTCGCCCCAGCCCGACGAGTCATGTCCTGCCAGCTCAAAAACTTGACAAAAATGCATCAAGTTTCGCGGATCAAGATTTCTAGCCGCGCGGCCTCGACCGATCACAGTCATTGCGAGGAGAAACTATGCTGCAGCTCCGGGGGACGTTCTCCCCGAATCCGCGCCTCGAGCCACTGCTCGACGGCACCGTGAAGGCAACCGGCATCGAGCTTCAGTTCGAGTCCGGTAGCGCCGGCGACCTTCACGAGATGCACCTGCGGGACAACGCGTTCGACGTGTTCGAGTTCTCGATCTCCCACTACATGATGACCCGCGAGCACCCCGGCAAATGGGAGTGGACGGCACTTCCGATCTTTCTCAGCAAGGCCTTCATGACCCTCGCCGCCCAGACCAATGTCGAGTCGGGCATCGAGACGCCGCAGGACATCAAAGGCAAGCGCTTCGGCGTGCCGGACTACAGCATGACGGCCGCGCTCTGGTTCCGCGCCATGCTGCGCGAGCTTTACGGCACCCGCACCGCGGACAATGAATGGTTCATCGGCCGCACCAAGGAGCACAGCCACGCCGCGCTGATCGGCGTCGACGAGAGCCTGCTGCCGGACAACATCGCGATCACCTGGGCCACCCGTCAGGGCGAGATCAATGAACTTCTGCAGGCCGGCAAGATCGACGTCGCATATCCGGCGGGTGAGCAGGTGGCGCTCGATACCAGTACCGGCCAGTTAAAGCCGCTTTTTCCCGATGGGGGGCGGGCCTTCGTGCAGGCATTCGTCGAGAAGACCGGCTTCGCGCCCGTCAACCACACGGTGGTCATCCAACGGCGCATTCTGGAGAAGGACCCGTGGGTGGCCGAGGCCTTGTTTGAGGCGTTCGAGAAATCGAAGCAGGAGGCCTACCGTCGGAACCCCGCTGCCGCGGCGCTCTTCCCGCGTCAGCCGCTCGAGGGCCAGGCGGCCATCTTCGGCGCCGACCCATTCCCGTCAGGGGTGAAGGCAAATCTTCCGATGCTGCGGATGGCGACGGAGCAGTCGGTGGAGGACGGGCTCGCGCCAAAGCCGATCGACGTTGAGCAGCTCTTCTGGCCCTCGCTTAGAAATACCTAAGCGGCGGGTAAGTGCGCCCTTGCCAGCGGACCCGTTCCCGCCGAGCTGTACTCCAGCTCTGGCCAGAGCCTCCAGTCGCTCTTTGCTACGGTCGAAGATCGCGCCCTGCGTCTCCCAGGCCAACCCGCGTAATGCGCTGGTTCTCTTCGGGCGTCAGCATGCCGACCTTCCCAGCCGGTTAGGATCAGGAGGGAGCGTACCGAGGTGCGGGCGCGCCACCGGCCATTTTCTGGAGAGCCGGGCGTAGCGGTGAGGGGACCTGGTGGTGCATCAGGATGTCCTTCCGCTGCTGGCCGGACTCCTTCATGGCGATGCAGGCCTCGAGCGTCGCGCGGCCCCAGCGGACGTCGGGGAAACCCGGCCCGTCCGCCTTAATAGCGTCGACGAGCGCCTTGATCTCGCCCGCGCGCAGCTCCTCATCGCTCATGAGGACCTCTTCGCGCCCCTTCTCGGTGTACACGTAGAGCCCGTCCGGAGACTGCCGAATGTCGCCATTTTCGCAGTTCACGACAATGAGGCCGAAGAAGTCCTGCTTCCGCTCCTCCTGGTCGCGTTTGTCGAACGCCTCGAGCGTGTAGTGGGGGAGGTTGTAGAAGACCTCACCTGGCACGTCGCCAGTCGCGCGTGGCCGCGGCCCGAGCACGGCCTCATCGGAGTACACGGGACCACCCTCGCCGATGTTCCAGGTCAGCTCACGGATGTCGAAGTTCCCGTAACCCGAGAAGCTGATCATCGCGGTAGGTCCGTCTTCGAAGTCCATGAACGCATGATAGTCGCCCGGCACCTTGTGGTGCGGATGCCAGTAGCCGGCGGTTCCGCGCACGCTGCGGACCAGGCCGCCGCAGAGGTAGCGGATGACGTCCATTTGATGCGGCCCCTGGCGGAAGACGACTCCGCCGCCGAGGCTCTCATCCAGAGAATGCCGCTCCCACGCGCGCTGCATCCAGTCGTTGTACATCCAGCTATTGACGTGGATGACTCGACCCAGACGACCGCTCGCTATCACCTCGCCCATCTTATGGACGTACGGCCGGTGGATCCGGCTGTGGCCCTGGATGTATTTCACGCCGTTCTTTTCGATCGCCTCGACCATGGCCGATGCCTGGTCGATCGAGATCGACATCGGCTTTTCGCAAATGACGTGCCTGCCCGCATTCGCGGCGAGGATCGTGTGCTCGGCGTGGAGGTTATTCGGCGTCGCAACCCAAACGGCGTCCACGGAGTCGCTCCGAACGAGCGCGTTGATGTCCGTGAAGCCTTCGAGGTCGTAGCGGTCGCACCAGGCGTCGACTTCGCTCTGGCGAATGTCGCATACCGCCGTGAGCCTGGCTCCCTCGGTTCGATCGATGCTGCTTCGCACCTGGCGAGCAGCGATTCCCAGCCCACAAATGCCAACCCGGACAAGAACGTCTCCCGCCATCGTTACCTACCCCTGCCTGAGTCTTCCTGTGTGCCTGCCGGGCTCGGGGCTACGCCCTCACCCTAACCCTCTCCCAGAGGGAGAGGGGACCTATTGAGTGCCCCTTTCGCTCGCTCAAGAGGGAGAAGGGAGCCATGGAATGCCTAGCCCCCAACCCCCGCTACAGGTAGCCGCGGTCGCGCCAATAACGCTCCGCCGCCGGGTGCAACGGGATGTCGAGCGGCCCCTCGGGCGAGTCCTTCACCATGCTCGCGATCGGCAGCGGGCCGTCGCCCTGCCAGGGCATCCGGTCCGCGCGGGCCTCGAGCGACTCGCAGAACGAGCGCACGATGTCGTCCGGCACGTTGGCGTGGGTGTAGATGGGCCAGCCGCTGAAGTCCAGGGTCAGGGTGTCCTCGGGCAGCTTCGGGTAGACCGCCTTATGGAGCACGGAACGGCGGAAGCCCATCTCCTCGAACTTCTTGACCATGTCCTCTTCGAGCGGCAGGATGCGGAAGCCGGCGTCAAGCGCGTGGTTCACCCACGTGCCAACCGCCTCGTCGAACATCGCGTCAACGGTGCCGGTGCGGATCATGTCGAGGCGCGTGAACTTGATGTCGGCTCCGGAGGTGGAGACGCCGTTCGGAAGGCCGGGGTCGAAGCGGACTTCGCCCCCCCAGGAGGTGATGTCCTCGTACGACATGCCGTAGGCGTGGAGGACCTCACGCTCGAGGAAATGGTTCGCGTGGTCGCGCTGGCCGCGGAGGGTCACCTTGAGCGGGTACTTGCGCTCCTTGATGTCGCGGAGCGACTTGATGCCCGTCTCCTCCTTCACGGCGAAGGCAAATGCATCAAGGGATGGAATGACAGCGATCGCGCGAAGTGGGATCGGCTCCTTGAACGGGCCGGCGCCGCGGACGGCCAGTGCGAGCGGCGCCGCCGGATTGACAATCGCGAGCTGTACCTCGCCCCTGCCCACGAGATCGATCGCCTCATGGCTGTCGCTGCCGAAGATCGTGATCCCGGGGTTATCGCCGCCCTGCGGGCGAAGCGTGATCTTGGCCTGCTGGAACGGCCACTCGTTGTCGTCCGCCAGGTATTCGGCCATCTCCAGGACGACGCGCGAACGCGTAACGACCGGACGAACGAACCGGCGCTTCTCAGCCATCTTCTAACTCCATCCTATGCAGTAAGCCCATATAGCGTGGCCGCGTTGTCGTGGAGGATCTTCTTTTTAATGTCGGGAGCGAGATGCGCCGTCTCTCGGGCGATGACGTCCTGGCTGAACGGCCAGGTGCTGTCCGGATGCGGGTAGTCGGAAGCCCACATCATATGGCCGTCGCCGAAGAAATCGACCAGATGCAGGCCTACGAGGTCGGCCTGATAGGTAGCCCAAACCTGGCGCTTGAAGACGTCACTCGGAAGCTCCTTGAGCGCGACGCTCGCGGCGTCCCGAATCTCGAACTGTCGTTTGTACCGGTAGTCCATTTCCTGGACCACAAAGGGAATCCATCCGGTTGCGGATTCGGCGAGGATGAACTTCAAGTCCGGATGCCGCTCCAGCGTGCCAAAGGTAAAGAGGAACACGAACGGCTGAAAGAAGGTCGTAGCTCCGTTGCTCAATCCCATATCGAACTCAGCTTTGCGGTGCCCAGCGCCTGTGCTCGCGACCTGGTCGCGCACGCCAGGCCGGGTGCTCCCACCAACGTGATACGAGACGTAGGCGCCAGCCTCCGCCGCCGCGTCCCAGAAGACGTCCCACGACTCCAGGTACATATCGACCGTGACGTCGTTCACCAGGAAATTTCCCTGCTGCAGGCCCAGCTTCTTGATTCGCTGGATCTCGTTGGCTGCCGCCACAGGATCATTGGGCGAGAGCATGCCAACCGGGAGGAAACGACCGGGGTTCGTCTGCCGAAACTCCGCGGCCCAGTCGTTATAGGCCTGGATGCAGGCGTCGCGGAGCTGAGGATCGCTCACCTGCATCGGGAGAATTGGTGGAAACATGACCGACGCCGTCACGCCGTCGCGATGCATGTCCGCGAGACGCTTGTCCGGGGTGGTTGGGCGCCCGGCCTCGGCAGACCCCCCGCGATCCAGGGCCAGGACCGTGCGATTGGGCCGCGCGAACCAGCGCTCGCCGCGGTAATCGCCCCAGACCTCACCGTCGCAGACCCATAGCTCGCCCTGCTCGCCGTGATCCTCGACGTGCGGGGCGCGATCCCGAAGCGCTTTGGGGAGTCGCTCGGTCCACAGATTCGGCGGGAGGTAGCCGAGATCGATGTGGTCGTCGGCCGAGATCAATGGGTACTCCATCGTGGTTCCTCCTTGTCGGTCCGTCGAGGAGCCCGGCAGCATCGCTGACCGGAACTCGCGCTGGGACACCCTCTGGTGCCAGCTTGGCGCGATCATAGGCGCGACGCCGCACCTTGGTCAAATGCCCCTTGGCCCGCGCGGGGATGCTGGTAACATGGGGCAGCTTCGCGCCCGGAGGGTTAATGGCGGTCACCGCTACTGAGGTCGCGCGAGTCCCGGCGAGCCAGGGGCTCCCCGAAACGCTCATCCGTTATGGAGTCAAGTACGTCTTCGGGATGCGGATCATCCAGGAGGCTTACCCGGACGTTCTGATCCCCATCTGCATCCACCATGAAAACACCGCGACGTTGATGGCATACGCCTACGCCCGCGTCAGCGGCAAGGTGGGGGTGGCCGCGATCAACCGCCCTGGCAACCCCAACGCGCTGCTCGGGCACGAGCGCCACAACATGTGGGGCAAGCCCGCGGAGTACATGGACTTCGAGCCCGGTGTCGACTTCGCGATGGTCGCGCGCGGTGTCCGTTGCGAGGGCATCCGGGTCGAGCATCCGAGCGGGCTCTGGCCCGCGATCGAACGCGGAGTCAAGGCCGGCCGCGCGAAGGAGAGCCGACGCTCATCGACGTCGTCATCAATCCGACCCAATCCCTTCGCCAGCAGGACGGCTTCAAGCCCGGCGAGCACGCGGGCCACTGATGGGCGAGGGCACCGAACCCCTCGCGACGCTCGGGATGACAGATAGCGAAGGAGGATGATATGGCGGACGTTGAAGTCTCGCTCTCGGTCATGCCGTCGGTGTTGACGGCGCCCATCCCCGCGGGCGACGCCACCGCGAAGGGCGTCAAGCTGAGCATCGAGAAGCCGAAGAGCATCGACGACCTGACGCGGCGCATGATGACGCTTGACTACGACATCGGCGAGATGGCGATTACGACCTTCATCAAGGCGCGCGACGACGGGGCGAAGGTGCTCGCCCTGCCGCTGTTCACCTCAGGGCGACGCTTTCTGCAGGCGGGCTTCCACTTCGCGGCGAGCTCCGATCTTGACGACCTCGCGGAGATCAAGGGGCGCAACGTGGGAGTCCCGCAGTACTGGATGTCCTCGTCGGTCTGGCAGCGGGGCATGCTTCAGCACGACTACGGCATCGCCGCGCAGGACGTGAACTGGATCTCGTACCAGCCCGAGCGCTTCGAGCTCGATCCTCCAGGCGGCGTGAGCTTCCGATGCGATGCGAGCGGCCGCGGCGCCGCCGAGCTGCTCGAGGCGGGCGAGATCGACGTCAGCATGTCCACGGGCGGCGGGCCCGCCGCGAACCTGGGCCCGGTGGCGCGCTTCGTTTTCCCCGATCGCGCCGCCGCCGAGCGCGAGTACTTCGAGCGGACCGGCATCTTCCCGATCCTGCACGTCACGGTTATGAAGGAAGAGCTGGCCGAGCGCGAACCGTGGCTCCCCGGCGCGATCTGCGACGCCTACGCGGCCGCCAAGGCGATCGCCCGCGCGGGCGAGGAGCCGCACGACAACGACTCGCCCGGCTCGGGCGAGACAACCAATCGTATGCGCGCGCTGATGGGCGACGACCCATGGCCCTACGGCATCAATGCGAACCGCAAGGCGCTGGACGCCCTGACGTCAATGTCGTTCGAGCAGGGGATGACAAAACGCCAGTGGACCGTCGAGGAGTGGTTCCCGCGCGAGCTCCCAGACGCCTTCCGCTAGAAATCTTGATCCGCCAAACTTGATGCATTTGTGTCAAGTTTTTGAGCTGGCAGGACATGGCTCGTCGGGCTGGGGCGAAGCCCCGCTAGCAGTCTCTCGCCCGTCTGAGTTCGTTTGGTGAGGAGGTCCGGATGCTAACGCCAGAAGAGAACGCGCTCCTCACGCAGGTGGGCCCCGGCACTCTGGGTGGTGAGCTGCTTCGTCGTTACTGGCATCCCATCGCCGCAACGGGAGATCTGACGCCCCAGTGACCCAGGAAGCGCGCGACGGTGCTGGGCGAGGAGCTCGTCCTCTACCGGACCGAAGCTGGTCAGTATGGCCTCCTGGCGGAGCGCTGCAGTCACCGGGGCGCCTCGCTCTACTATGGGTTTCTCGAGGGCGAATGCCTGCGGTGTCCGTACCACGGCTGGCTCTACGACTCGAGCGGCAGGTGCGTCGAGCAGCCGTTCGAGCCGGCCCTATCACTCATGAAGCACACGCTCAGGCATGGGGCCTACCCGGTGCAGGAGTTGGGCGGGCTCCTCTTTGCATATCTCGGCCCACCGCCGTCGCAGCCGTTGCTGCCGCGGTGGGACCGGCTGGTGTGGCCGGGGGCGACGCGGCGGATCGTCATCCAGCCGATCCTCGCGTGCAACTGGGTCCAGGCGAAAGAGAACTCCGCGGATGTGACCCACGCCTTCTTTCTCCACGGCCACACGAAGAAGATGAAGGGACTCCAGCGCGGTACCCACCTCCGCGGTCGCCTGCGCCAAGCCTGTCCCCCCTCGTGGTGAATGAGGAATCATACTCCCGCTTGGTCGAGCGGAATCTGCCACGTCGGGGCCGGGACCCCGGGAGGGAATTTCTTCCGGCGCTACTGGATTCCGGCATTGCTATCCGAAGAGATCCCAACGCCCCGTTGCGCTTCCGTGCGCGTCAAGCTGCTCGACGAGGACCTGATCGCATTTCGCGACGACGCGGGCCGAGTCGGTTTGATCGACGACAAGTGCGCCCATCGCCGCGCGCCACTCTTCTTCGGCCGAAACGAAGGCGATGGTCTGCGGTGCATTCACCACGGCTGGAAATACGATGTGGACGGGAAGATCCTCGAGACGCCCTGCGAGCCCGCCAACAGCGCGATCCGGCAGCGGGCGAGGACCCGCCCGGCGTCGCCTTCACGCCCGAGCAGAATCGTTTCGACGAGATATTCCTCACAGTGGGTGTCTTCCCGGTCGACACATCGTGGAACGATCTGGAGATCGTTCGCGAGGCTGTGATCGAATCGCGCCCTGGCCGGGCGGTTGCAGCCAGATAGGTTCGCTCCTCGCGACCTACGAGCACATCACGATTGCAAAAGTAGACGCGACGAGGCTCAGACGCACGGTGAAATCTGAAGCTGGGGGACTACTCCACGCCGGATGGGAAGCCCTGGTCGTGGTCGATCACGACGTCGACGACGGTCGGGACTCGCGTGTTGGCGAGCGCCTTTTGCATGGCCGGGGCAATCTCTTCGGGTTTGGTGACCCGAATGCCCTCGCACTTGAGGCCCTTGCCGATCATCGCGAAGTCGATCCCGGGCAGGAAATCCATCTCCTCGCGGAGCGGGCCTTTCATGCGGTTCTTCTCGTGGAGGAGACTGCCATTGTTGAAGACGACGACCGGCATGCCGAGGTTGTAGCGCGCGCCGACCTCGAGCTCGGAGAGGATCCCGCACATCAGACCGCCATCGCCCTCAAAGCAGATGACGTTCTTGTCAGGGGCGGCAAGCTTCGCCCCGATCGCAATCGGAAGGCCGGTGCCGATCGCGCCGGTGCCCCGCGGACTGATGAAGGTCGGCCCGGCCTCGACCTTCAGGTGGCTGCTGGCCCACATGAAGGGGCTCGAGCCATCCGAGACGAGGATCGTGTTGGCGTCGATATAGGGTCGGATCTCCTTGATAAGCCGACCAGGCTGAATCGGAATGGCGTCTGAATTCGCCATCGCCTGGTTGTCCCGTTCCCACCCAGCCAGCAGCTCAGCGATCTCGCCCTGACGCGACGACCGCGCCTTGAAGCCAGACTCGCGCAGCACTTCGGTGAGCGCCTGCAACGCGAGCTTAGCATCCGCTACGATGCCGACCTGGGTGGTGAAGTTGCGGCCGATCTCCATCGGATCGATGTCGATGTGGATCAATGTTGCGCTGGGATCAGGCACCGTCCAATTGTTCGTCGCCATCTGATTGGTCCGGCTCCCGACGAGCAGCACGACGTCCGAGTTCTTGGCGATCTCCGCCGCGACTCGCCCGCGACCGAGCTGACCGCCCTGGATGTGCCCAATCGGTCCGGCGCACAGGGGGTGGTGCTCGGAAATGGCGCCCTTCCCCGAGATCGTCGTCGCGACCGGAATCTGGGTCAGATCGACCAGCTTCTGCAGATCCTCCCACGCGCGCGAGGTGATGACGCCGCCGCCCGCGATGATGCAGGGACGCTCCGCCTTCGTCAGCAGCTCTGCCGCCTGCCGGATAAGGCCGAGATCTGGGCTGATACGGGTCGCCGGAAAGGTCGCGAAGTCGCGTTCCGCGAAGATCTTGGGCTCGGAAAGCTCCCGCGAGGCGATGCCCCGGGGGATCAGCACGACCGGCCCGGGCCGGCCTGAGGTTGCGATGCGGAACGCCTTGCGCAGCATCTCTGGCATCTGGGCGGGCACATTGACCTCAGCCACCCACTTCGCGATGGGCCGCAGCATGGCGACCTGGTCGTAGGAATATAGGGCGTTCTTGCCATCCATGCCGGTGGGCAGCCCGTCGAGCAAGATGATGATCGGGACCGACGAGTTGTAGGCCTCCGCGAGGCCCATCGGCACGTTCGGCGTGCCGGGCCGGTTGATGACGGCGACCCCTGGCTTGCCGCTCACGCGCGCGTAGCCGTAGGCCATGAGCTCGGCAGAGGTCTCGTAGTGGATGTTGATGACGCGGGTGCGCGAGGTGTCGAGGTCCGTATAGATGCGCATTCCGAAGACGTACTCGACGCCGTACTGGGAGAGGGTCTCGCAGACGGCTTCGTCGACCGTCATCTGGGTCTTGATCATCGATTGGCTCCTATCAACGGACGATTCGTCGCGGGTGCTCGCTCACCGGGCGCTCCGGCTATGATCCGCTCATCGTCCATTCATGCACGTTCCAGGTAACCTGGTTTTCAGGCCCCACGGCTCTGGGCCCCTGCACGGACGATGCGAACGCAATGACATAAGGCGTGAAGTTTATCGGGATGGCCGGTAATTCCTCGGACATGATGCGAACCATCTGGATGATGTGCTGAACTCGGAGTGGGCGATCGACCGTCGTATGGAACTGGTCGAGCACGCGATCGAACTCCGGGTTCGACCATGCGCCGCGGTTCGTGCCGAACCAGCGATTCTCTGGCCGCGGCGTGCCCGCGGTGCCCAGGCCGGCAAGGGCCTCTTCTCCGGGCGTGGTGTTCGAGCCCCGCAGGGCCGGGTACTGGACCCGGGACTCCGGCGCCTGCGAGAGCGCGGTGGATTGCGCAAACTCCGAGATACCAAAGCCATTGGTGCGCCACGCCGCCGCCATGATCGCGGACTCGGCTTCGTTCTGCGACCCGGCAGACACGCGGAGCTCCATACTCAGCGGACCGCCTGGCGACCGCGCGTAGGTGCCATCGGACCCCTTGACGAAGCCCGCCTCGATCATGAACTGTTCGCTCTGGCGTGGATCGAACGGGTACTTCACGACCGAGCGCTCGAGCTCGGAGTAGTAATCGACGTTGGGTGGGATGATCCCGTAAGACGGTGGGGCCTCACCCTCGAAGATCGCCTCGTTGAGGCCATCGCGATCGAGCGTGTACGCCAGCGCCCGCCGCACGCGAACATCCGTGAGCGCGCGCGGGTTCACTCGCTCGGGGTGAAGCTGGATTTGGACGAAGCGCCAGAGGCCCGGCATAACCAGTACGCTGCCTGCGCCGCGGGCTGACCATTCACGGCGTACGACGACACCCTGCTGGAAGCGGATTCCTTCGTCAAGCGTGAGGTGGGCGGCCCCGGAGAACAGATTCGCGACTGCCGTGTTCGGATCAGGGACGAAGATGATGCGCATGCGATCGATCTTCGGCTGGCCGAGCGCGTGTCCGGCAAATGCTTGCAGGTCGATGCCCGAGCCGCCATCCCACCGCTCCACACGATACGGGCCCGCGCTTACGTAATCGGTCGTCCAGAAGGGAAGCGCGAGGAACGCCTCAGCGGGGAGTTGGCGGAACGGCTCGTCGAGCAAGTGGGCGGGGAGGGGCTGGAACTCGATCGCGGTCATCCGCGCCGCGTTCGGATAGGTGCGCAGCCACCGAATCACAAGCGTCCGTGCATCGGGGGCGAGCAGCTGCTCGAATTGGTTGACGGGCGCCGTGTTCGCGACCCCGAGCTCGCGGTTGCCGTAGACTCGCGCGGCGAAGACGAAGTCCTCGGCGGTCAGGGGGTGTCCATCGTGCCAGGTAAGATTTGGCCGCAGCCGATACGTGGTCTCCATGGTTCCGTCGGGCAGTATCCGCCAGCTTGCCGTGTTGACTTCGGGGAGGCGCTCGACCAGGTATGGCTGCACGTTGTCGCGCTCGTCCATGAGCATAAGGCCGGCATTGAACAGCCGGGTTGTGGTAGCTGACGCGATCCCAAGCTGGGTCAGACTCTTGGATGTGAGCGAGGCCGGCTCGACTCGCGCGATCGCTACCAGCGTCCTGCTCGCGCGTTGAGCCGGCGCGCCGGCCGCTGGCTGCGCCGCCTGCTCGGTCGAGCGTCCGCTGGGCCCTGCGCACGCCGCGGCAAGGCAAGCGAGCAGGCAAAGCAGTTCGAGTCGCACGGCGCGAATCAAACGGCCGAGCTCGCCTGGCGAACGCGCTCGTCGAGGGCGATGTCCTGCACCCAGAGCGATGTGACGTCCGGTATCGGTTTTGTGATCTGGCGTTCCTCCAATGCGTAGCGGACGACCGTCTCGAGGGTCTTGACGTTCGGGGCGACCTCGAAGGGGAATGGGTCGTCCCCGAGGACCTTCGCTTGCTCGGCCAGCGCGTAGCGGGCGAACGGCAGCGAGCCGCCGCGGGTGAAGTCGCGCCACTCGTACCACATCTGCTTGCTCGCAGTGTAGGCATCCACGAGGCAGCGGGCGACCCAGGGGTGCTGATCGAGGATCTCCTCTTTCACGGCGACCGTGTGCATCATCGGGAAGATGCCGAACTGCTCGTAGTACCGTGTCTCCTCGCCCTTCAGATCCGTGAAGAAGCCGGCGGTGTTCGACGCGGTCGGTCGGCTCCAGGACATGGCTGCTTCGACGACTCCGTCCGCGAGAAGCTGGTTCACGTCGCGGCCCGACCGATCCAGCTCGATTCGGATCCCCGGTGCGGGCTTGATCTCCATCTTCTCCTCGAAGTCCGTCACCCACGTAACGTCGGTCCGTTGCAGGCCGTACTGATCGGCCAGGACGCCACGCAGCCACATGGCGCGCGTCACCTGGTACTGGGGCAGACCGATGCGCTTTCCCGCCAGGTCCGCGGGCGTCTTCGCCTGGGAGGCGATGTTCCGATAGAAGAACGAGTGTGGGAAGAGGCGATTCAGGAAGACCGGTATCGCCACCATCGGGATGCCGCGCTCTCTGCACACGAGGTAGTGCGCGACTGACATCTCCGCCGCGTCGAACTCGAGCTTCAGCATGCGGCGGAAAACGTTGTCCACGTTCGGGAAGTCTGAGAGCACGTTGAGGCGGATGCCTTCGACGTCCACCAGCCCGTTGATCAGCGGGCGCGTGATGTCGTAGATGCCGCTTGCCAGCGTTAGCGGGAGGCGGTTGTCATAACGACCAACGGGCATCGGTCCTCCGCGATAGTGATTCTTGGCACGATTTCGATGTCATTCTGAGACTGCTGCCGAAGCATGCTTTCTCGTCTGCGTTACGGATCTTTCGCTGCACGCAGAATGGCAATTGATTGCACCCCGACCATATGGCCCCTATGCCTTCACCGCGGAGCGCAGGGGGGAGGGCACCTGGTATTGAAGCTCGATCTCTTTCTGCTGCCTTGAGGACTCGATCATCGCGACGCAGCCCTCGAGGCTCGCCCGGCCCCAGAGATGGTTCGGGAACACGGGGCGGTTCTCCTCGATGGCGAGACTGAGCTCGCGTAGCTCGGTGAAGCCGCGCGTGTTGATATCCGGCTCGACCTCGACCTCCTCGCGGCCGTCCTCCGTATAGACATAGAGCCCCTCGGCAGATTGGCGGATGTCGCCGCGCTCGCAACTTACGATCGTGATGCCGAAGAAGTCCTGGTTCTTGGCCAGCCGCTCCTGCTCACCCTGCCGACCGCCGGTGCCGAACTGGTACATCGGCATCGCGTAGCGCTCCTCAACCGACACGGGACCCGTCGGCTTGAGGCGCGGGCCCGTCATGTCCGCCTCGCTATGGATGCCGCCGCCTTCGCCAACGCCCCAGGTCATCTCCGCGATGTCCAGGTGGCCGAGGCCGTTGAAGTCGATAAGCGCTGTCGCGCCGTCGTCGAACGTCAGGAAGGCCGAGTAGTTGCTCTCGATGTTGTGGATCGGGAAGGCGCGCTTCACCGTACCGCGGAGCGACTTGATCATGCCGCCCGCGAGAAAGCGGACGATGTCCATCTGGTGCGGGCCCTGGCGAAAGACGACGCCGCCGCCCATCTTTTCGTCCACTTCGGAGGCGAGGTACGGTCGGCGAATCCAATCGTTGTAGTTGAAGGTGTTGATATGAATCACCTTGCCAAGACGGCCGCTGGTGATGATCTCCGCCATCTTGAAGAAGACGGGGCGGAAGATCTTGCTGTGCCCCTGGACGTACTGGACACCGTTGCGCTCGACGGCCTCGATCATCCGATGGGCTTCTTCCATATTGATGGCCATCGGCTTCTCGCAGATCACATGCTTGCCGTGCTCGGCCGCGAGAATCGTGTGCTCTGCGTGGCTCTGGTTCGGCGTTGCGACGTAGACGACGTCCACGTTGCCCTTCGCGCAGAGGTCTTCGACGCTGTTGTACCCTTCGACGTCGAACTTCTCCTGGAAGCGCTCGACCTCGTCCTTTCGGATGTCGGCGACGGCCGTCAAGCGGGTATTGGGCAGGACATTGAGGCCGGGTAGGACGATCCGCGCCGCCGCGCCCAGTCCTGCCAACCCCACTTTAAGTTCAGGTGCTGCCATAGGTTCCCCCTCGATTCATTTCAGACCTGGGTCATCTCGTGCGATGCGGGTAGGGCGGTTTGTAGGGGTTGGATATATTGTGTACCTTGTCAGGCGAGAATTCCTTACCCGCGCCATGGCAGGTCTTGCAGGTTTCTACCCTGTTAACATTCCATGGGTCTGCCGGAGTCGGGTTGGAAGTCATCAGGATAGCATGACCGTTAGCAGAGGCGCTGTCATGGCAGGACATGCAGGCCAGACGTGACGGTTCTGTCTTCCAGGTTCCGGTGGTGTCAGCGCTGTGGCACTTGGTACAGTTCCTTATATCCTGCGGGAAGATAACCTCGGCAAAGGCATCCGGGTTGCCTGCGTAAATGTACTCAGAATGTTCAAGGTAAACGCCCCGGTGCACTCCATGCAGTCTGGCTGAGAGGGGTTTGGCGCCATATCCCATAAAGCCGCTGGTTGAGGTGCCGCCCAGCGTTGGACCAAGCTCACCTGTGCCGGAACGGTTGTAGTCATGGCAGGCTTTGCAGTAGTCCGTATCGAATGGCTGCTGATGAATCGGGCCTTCATCAAGGTGCCAGATGTTGTTGCCGTGGCAGTTGGTGCAGTTGGTGGCAATCTTCTTGTCCGGCGTCTCGGTGCCCACCTGGAAAGTCGTGAAGCCCATACCGGCGCGGCTGACATTAAGCGCTTTGGCGGCGGCGTTCG
>ORMF010392406.1_pt1 | contig 90840 bp, 81 predicted proteins | sample 1779871 | NCBI WGS metagenome assembly ORMF01 (sample SAMEA104232316, study PRJEB22302) | groundwater metagenome | biome: forest; feature: aquifer; material: groundwater | place: USA | collected 2011-08-07 | depth 5.4 m | reverse complement strand
CTTTTTCGGAGGCAGGCCCGCACGGCGGCCCAGCCTCCCCGCCGTGCGCCGTGCCTTACAACACTTTCTCGATCCGCCCTGCCACTCCGGTTGTTGGTTGTGCAGGCGCTACCTTACTACGTCTCAGATAACGGAGTAGTGGTAGCGGCCACCTGGAGCAACGGCATGCACCAGGCTCGTGTCGCAGGATATGAGGAGAAAAGGTGCTACACCTCGCGTCCCTTCCTAAGCCTTTCCAAATCGACGAGCTGCTCGAGACAGTCTCACGTCTGCGCATTCCGTGACTCGAGAATCTTCCCGACGGCCGGCAGCATCTCTGGAGTCTGTCAAGACGCGGCTGCTACCTTGGCTGCCTCCTGCTTCGCCTTCTCTTCCGCCAGCGCGGGAAGCTCCTTCGTCGATACGGTGTGCACCGTCACAGGTGTATGCGCGGTATGGCTGCTCTCCTCGACCTTCGGATACATCGGGTGGTGGAAGTAAAGGACGAAGCGGAGGAATCCCTCACCGCCCGTGATGCGGTGGGCGATGCCGCGTGGCACGTAGCCCATCTCGAGGGGGTTCAGCTCGTGATTGCCCCACTCGGTCTCGTTCAGCGCGTGCCCGCGGAACTGAAACCAGATCTCGTCGTCGTCCGCGCCTCGGTGGAAGCCAAACTGCTGACCTTCAGTGTTGTAGGCGTCGGTGCGAAAGTCCTCGCCATCGTAGTGGAGTGGCGCCTTCGCCGAGCCTTTCCCCGTCATGCCCGTGAAGTAATCGAACACACGAATCACACTGATGTCGCGCCCGCGCTGCTGCGTCGCCGCCCCGACGAGGCGCGCGTGGTCTCGCTCGATGATGATTGGGTCGACCGCATCGCCGAAGAAGTCGGTTATCTCGAGGATCTTGCCACGACGCTCCGGGAACTGAACCGGCTGACCATCAGACCTGTTTCCGCCGGCCCGCACCTCGAACTCGGTCTCGGAGAACGGTCGCATCGGATCGACGCCCAGGTGGACCGGCTTGTGGAGCTTCACAACCATCTGTCGACACCCGGTCCCTCCGATCACGCGGTAGGCGACGCCAGCCGGGATGTGCATGCAGTGCGCAGGCGACAGGCGGTACTCACCCATCTCGGTCTCGACGCCAGCGTGGCCCGTGTACTGGAAGATCAGCACGTCGTAGTCCGAGCCGCGGTGGAAGTTGGCTTCCGGCCCGTGGACGTAGTGCGCCTCGATCACGCCATCGTCGCCTGACCAGACCACGACCGGTTGGTTGCCCGGCGCATTCGTGTAGCCGCGGAAGAGATCCATCATGCGGATGCGAGGCATCGGGCGGCCACCGCTTCGTTGAGTGCCGACGAGCTCGTCCTCATCCCGCTCGAACCAGATCGGCGCTTTGTCGTTCCAATGGGTCATGAACTCGCGAACCGTGCTCCCCATAGTGTCCTCCCAGACGCTCGCGTCCGCCCGCACAGCGATGCCAATTGCGCCATTCTATCGTCACTAGCAGCAGCCTGGACATTTCGCGCGTTCGGCGGCACTATGATCGAACTACCTGATAGCAATGTCGAATACCACGAGGGAGAACGATGCGGTCGGTGCACGTAGCCATCACTCTGCTCATCACGCTCATCGTAGCAATAACTTCTTGCGCTCCAGCGCCTGCCAGCGCGCCGAGGAGCGGCTCGGGCGGCGAAGCGGCGAAGCCTTCGGCGCCGAAGCGCATTGTTGCTGCCGTGCGCGGCGATCCCAGAACCCTGAGCGATGCGATCAACAACGCCGCTGCCGGCAGCACGTCGGCGGGGGTGCGCGAGTTGGAGCAGCTCGTGAACTCGGGGCTGCTCGTCGTCGACCTTCAGGGAAATCTGAAGCCACAGCTCGCGGAAGGCGCGCCGTCGATCGAGAACGGCGCGTGGAAAATCTTCCCCGACGGCAGCATGGAGACGACCTGGAAGATCAAGCCGACGGCGCGCTGGCACGATGGGCAGCCGGTGGTGGCGAAGGACTTCGTGTTCACGACGATGGTGGGTCAGGATCGCTCGCAGCCAATGCAGCACGACGAAGCGTTCAAGTTCGTCGATAGCGCCCGCGCCGTCGACGACCACACATTCGTTGTGAACTGGCGATCGACGTACGTAGATGCGGACAAGCTCTTTACAGGCGTCGTGAACCAGATGCGCAGCACGGTGATGCCCTCGCACCTCCTTGAGCCGGTGTACGCGCAGGACAAGGCGACCTTCACGGAGAGCCCGTACTTCAGCTCGCAGTACGTTGGCACCGGTCCGTTCAAGCTCAAGGAGTGGGTCCTCAGCAGCCATCTCGTCCTGGACGCCCACGACACGTACGTGCTGGGGCGGCCGAAGCTCGATGGGATGGAAGTGAAGTTCATTCTGGACACCAACACGATGGTGGCGAACCTGCTGGCCCGCGCGCTGGATCTGACGCTCGGACGGGGCCTGAGTCCAGAGCAGGCGATCGAGGTGCGGGCGCAGTGGAAGGACGGCGTCGTCGACGCCGGTCTCCAGAACACGACGTCGCTCTACCCGCAGTTCATGGACTCCGAGCCGGCGATCCTGACGGATGCCCGCTTCCGGCGGGCCTTGTTGATGGGAATCGACCGCCAACAGATCGTCGACACGTTACTCGGCGGTTTCGTGCCCGTGGCGGACAGCATCATCAGTCCCGACGAGCCCGAATACCAGGCAATGCTGCCATCGATCGTGAAATATCCATACGATCCGCGACGGGCATCCGCCACGCTGGACGAGATCGGCCTGCAGAAGGGATCGGACGGCTTCTACGTGGAGGCGTCGGGCAAGCGCCTGGCCGTGGAGGTTCGAACGCGAAGCCATCCGACCCGCGAGAAGGTGCAGCAGGTGATCGCGGACGAATGGGGCCGCATCGGCGTCGTGGGCGAGCCGCTCGTAGTGCCGGAGCAGCGCATCTCGGACCGCGCCTACCAGGCCACCTTCCCAGGTTTCTACTTCCGATTCGGGGGTCCCGAGGCGCTCACGGAGTGGCAGAGCCGAGACACACCAACGGCAGAGAACACCTACGTGGGTCGGAACATCATCCGCTACCAGAACCCGGACTACGACGCATTGGTTGCCCGCTTCGTCACCGCGATTCCGCGAGCGGAGCGTCTCCAGATCATGGGCGAGATGGTACGCGTCCACACCGATCAGCTCACGCTCATCCCGCTGTACCACGAGCCGGAGCCGGTCCTCATCGCCAATCGGTTGGTGAACGTGGGCGGCCGTCGTGGCGCCAACATCCAGGCGTGGAACGCCGAGGAATGGGACATCAAGAGCTAAGCAGGGTGGGTGGTCGCCGAGGGACGTGAGGCACATGAACCGGAGCGTGTCACTTAAGCGCCACTGGTCGGTGGCCGCCGCATGGCGGAGTGGCAAGGGAGGCTCTTTGCGACCTCTCATGATTGCCTTCATCGCTGTCCTGGCCGTTGACGCATGCGCGAGTCCCGCTTCTAACAGAGCGGAGCAGGCGGGCAGAGGAGATCGACCAGCCGAGCAGGCGTCGGAGCTGCCATCGGCAGGGCGAACGCTGATCGGCGGGTACCGTTTTGAGGTGGGCGATCTCGCTCCCAAGATCTCGGGTTCCAACAGCCCGGTCACGACCAAACGGCTCTTCAATGCCGAACTGGCACTCATTGACAGCTCAGGCACGACACGACCCTACCTCGCCGAGGGCTTACCTCAGCTTGGTACCGACTCCTGGCGCGTCTTCCCCGACGGTCGCATGGAGACGACGTACCGGTTGCGACCAAATCTGACCTGGCACGACGGACGAGCGCTAACCGCGGAGGACTTCGTCTTCGCCTGGCAGGCGTACACGGCACCGGGCATCGGGATGTTCCCACCGACCCCGGAGGATCAGATGGAGTCAGTCGTGGCGGTTGATCCCCGCACAGTGCTCATTCGCTGGAGGGCGCCGTATCCCGACGCGGGCGCGCTGGTGCATGGTCAGCTCAACCCGCTACCGCGCCACATTCTCGAGGATCTCTTCGCCAGCCTAGGCGAAGATCCGACTGCTGCGGATGCCATCAACCGTCATCCGTATTGGACCACGGAGTACCTTGGCGCGGGCCCCTTCCGTCTCGAGCAGTGGGTGCCTGGCTCCTCCATCGAGGGCGTAGCCTTCGATGGTCACGCGCTGGGGCGCCCCAAGATCGATCGTGTCATCCTGCGGATCATCGCGGACGAGAACACCGTCCTCACCAACCTTCTATCCCGAAACGTTCACTACACGACCAACCTGGCGCTTCGATTCGAGCACGCGCTGGTGCTGAGACGGGAATGGGAAGATGCGCGGCAGGGCACGGTCATCATGAGCGCGAGCACGCCGGCGACCGTGATGGTGCAGTTCCGCCCCGAGTTCCTGCAAACGCCAGCGCTGCTGGACGTGCGGGTGCGTCGGGCGCTGGCACACACAATCGATCGGCAGGCGCTGAACGACGGGCTATTCGAAGGACAGGGCGCGATGGGCGAGGCGCTGGTCCCACCACGCATGGGGTACACCGAGGCCGTGGAACGGGCCGTGCCGCGGCACCCGTACGACCCGCAGCACGCAGAGCGACTCATGAGCGAGGCTGGCTTCCGGAAGGGTGGAGACGGGTTCTTTGCAAATAGCCGCGGGGAGCACTTCCGTCCGGAATTCCGCGTGAACGCGGGAACCGAGTGGGAGCGGGCGCAGGCTATTCTCACGAACAACTGGCAGCGCGCTGGGTACGACCTGCAACCGTCCGTCCTGCCCGCCGCTTCAACGCGCGACAATGAGGCGCAGCATCGGTTCGGAGGGATCGGTCAGCGCGTCATCGGCGCGAGCGATCAGATGTGGGGCTTCTTCACGATCGCTGAGATCGGATCGCCCGCCGACCGTTGGCGCGGCCAGAACCGGACGGGTTGGTCAGATCCGGAGTACGAGCGTATCTGGCAGCTCTACAACACGACGCTCGACCGTGCCGAGCGCGACCAGCAGATCGTGCGGATGACGAGCATGCTGAACGAGCAACTCCCGATCATCATGATGTACTACCAGATGATCATCAACGCCCACCTCGGAACGCTGCGCGGCCCTGACGAGGGTACGATCACCACCCTGGCCCACTGGAACATCCACGAGTGGGAGCTCCGGTAAACGTCCCCCTCTACAGCTATCGCCCCGGGCGGGAGGCGGCTGTTTCTGCCTTCGTCATGAACTCGAGGAGCGCGGGGCCGCCGTTCTGCGTGGCGGTGATCGCCCGATTTAAGGCTGGAACGATGTCGTCGGGCTGGGTGACACGCTCGCTCCACGCACCAAGGGCGCGCGCTACGGTGGAGTAGTCGCCGCCCTCGGCGAGGACGTTGTACCGCTCCTGAGCTACCGTCGTCGACGACTTCTCTGTGGCCATGATGCCGTTGTTCATGACGATGGTGAGGATTGGAATGCGCTCTCGTACGGCGGTCTCGAGGTCCATCCCCACCATGCCGATCGCGGCATCGCCCATGAAGTTGATGCAGAGCTTCTCGGGCGCGCCGAGCTTCGCGCCCATCATCGCGCCCAGACCGAAGCCGAGCTGGGTGGACTTGCCCCAACCTAGATAGCTGCCCGGGGTGAGCGCCTCCCAGAAGGGAATGATCTGATTGCGTGGGCCGCCCGAATCGTGGGTGACGATCGCATTGCGGCGGTCGATGTTGTGCATGACGTCCCAGATCACCCGGTAGGGGGTCATCGGAACTTCATCTGATCGCAGCAGCGGCATCCATTGGCCGAGCCACTCCTCTTTCACCTCACGAATGTCGGCGGCGACGCCGTTTGGCGGTCGCTCATCAATCCCCGCCTGGCGCTTTACCTCCTCGATCACCTGCTGGAGGACCAGCTTGGTGTCACCGAGGATGGCGTACTCCGTGTGATGCTCCTTATGGACGTCCCACTCGTGGTTCGTCGTGTGGATGATGGTCTTGCCTGGCGGGATCTGAGGATTGAACGGGTTACGGGTAAGGCTCGCGCCGATGGCGAATACCACGTCGGCTTTCTGCAAGAAGTCGTGAAGCGCCTGGGTCGTCGTCGAGGCCGCGGCGCCGAGGGCCAGGGGATGGTCCTCGGGAAAGGCGCTCTTGCCGGGGTTGGTCGTCAGGACGGGGATCTGGAGCATCTCGGCGAGACGGAGCAGCTCGTCGGTCGCATCGGCGAATAGCACGCCCTGACCCGCGTGAATCACGGGCGCCTTCGCGGCCAGAAGTGTCGACACCGCGGCGCGAACGTCTTCGGGATCGCCGAGGCTGCGAAGCGGCTTCGCGAGCACGTAGTCGAGCTCGGGCTTCTCAACGTCTTCCGAAGCGACGTCAGAGGGCAGCTCGAGCATGACGGGACCGGGTCGGCCCGTCCGCAGCTCGTAGAAGGCCCGTCGGACGAGGTGGGGGATGCGATCGGCGGTCGGCACGGTGGTGGCCCACTTGGTCACACCGGCGAAATTTCTGGCCGCGCCAAAGTTGGGGGCGATCTCGGCGCGGCGCCTCTCGGTGCCGCCCGGCAGGACCAGAATAGGAACGGCATTGGCGAAGGCTTGGGCCACGCCGGCGTAGGAATTCTCCGCACCGGGACCCCACTGCATCACGAACACGCCGATGCGCTTTCCGCGACTCACGCGGCTGTAGCCATCCGCAATGTTCACGCCGACTCGCTCTTGCCGGCACACGATGGGGCGAACGCCGGCCGCCGCAAGGGCATCGATGAGCGGATTCTGGGGGAAACAGACGAACATCTCGACCCCCTCATGCTTCAGCGCCACGGCCATGATGTCCGCACCCTTCATCTCTTGCCCCCTCTTCCTACTTGGCGGTCTTTTGGCCGCACCTCCGGCGGATCGAACGGTTCGGCTCGCCCGCCGATTGTATGCCACGGCCACGAGCTTTGCACGATCAGTTGACAACCCTCCAATCCCCTGCATACGCTGTCCGCACGACGATCTCGACGCTGAGCTCTTCGGTCGGCACTAGAGCCTGGGACAAGCGGAAGCCGGAATCACTTTGGGGGAAGCCGTGGCAGCGAGAGAGGCTACGAGTCCTGAGGACCATTGGGCCGAGCTGGCGGAGCTGACGAACTGCGCCCCGGGCACCCTCATGGGTCGGCTGCTCCGCAGCTTCTGGCAGCCGGTGGCGGCGGCCGTCGAGGTTCGTTCGGGCAAGGCGATGGCGGTACGCATCTTCTCTGAGGACTTCACGCTCTATCGCGGGGAGAGCGGCGCACCGTACTTGGTCGCGCCGCGGTGCGCCCACCGGAGCACCCGGCTCGACGTGGGCTGGGTCGAAGACGAGTGCATTCGCTGCATGTACCACGGCTGGAAGTACGACGGCAGCGGCCAGTGTGTGGAGATGCCCGCGGAGGACGAAGGTTATCCCGCCCGGGTCAAGATTGCCTCGTATCCCGTCCAGGAGTACGCGGGGCTGATCTTCGCGTACCTGGGTGGAGGCGAGCCGCCGGAGTTCGACCTTCCACGGCACCCGGCGATGGAGCGCACCGACGGCATCCGCACGATCAATCGGAATCTCTGGGTCGGATGCAACTGGTTCCAGTCGGTGGAGAACTCTCTCGACGCGACACACGTGAGCTTCGTCCACCGCTGGGGGCGACTCGGATCGTTCGGCATCACCGTGTCGGATGTCATGCCGAAACTCGAGTACGAGGAGATCGACTGGGGCATTCGGCAGACTGCCACGCGGTCGGCAAACAACGTCCGCGTGAGCGATTGGACTTTCCCCAACCGCAACCACGTGGTAACCGCGGGACTCACTCCTGAGGACGCATGGAGCCAGACGTTCGCATGGGCGCTGGCGCAGGACGAAGAGAACGAGCTGCGCTTCGGCGTCCAGTTCTCACCGGTCCAGGGCGACGCCGCAAAGCGCTACGCGGAGCACCTGCTTGCCAACGGCTACGTTCCGACAGGCAACCCCAACGAGTTCTATGGCCGAGACGCCTACGATCCCGGCGAGCATCGGGACGAGCTCTTCCTGAAGCGGATCGTGCCCGAGAATGCAAGCGGTTTGACGAACGCGCAGGACTACGTGGCGCAGGCCGGGCAAGGAGTCAAGGTCGATCGCAGCCAGGAGCGGCTCGGTCGATCGGACGCGGGAGTTCTGTTCCTACGGCGGATCTTCCTGCGCGAGCTGACGGCGCTCCGCGATGGTCGACCGACCAAGGCGTGGCGCCGAGGCGGTGAGACGATTCCGATGCCGCTCCAGCCGTGGGAGCATTCCAATGAAGAGCTGGGCTGGGACCGCAAGGGCGTGACCTCCACGCCTGGCGGCAGCTAAGCAGGATTCAGCCTGTAGCTGAGGCTGCTAGCAGCTTACCCGCTGCCGTCATGACGGCTCGCTCAGGCGATTGCTTGACAGACGAGCTTGCGGTGGCTGGCAGGGTCGAGCGCCGGGAGATCGTCGTCGGCGGGCTCTTTGAGCAGGCGCAGGAGATAGCGGCGTAAGGCGATGATCGGGATATCGCTGGTGCCGAGATGCTCCTGGGTTCGATCCTGGACCGCGCCCATGCTCTCCTGCATAGCCGTGTCCTGCATACCCACGCCCTTGATGCCCGTGTACGACGCGCCGCTCCGCTGGAGCTCGCGGTCGATTTGATAGTCGTTGCGCTGGTTGAGCACCGTTCGATCACTGCCGGGGAGCGGCTCGGCGTGGATCGAGCGGAAATCGAGGCAATACTCCATCTCTTCCGCGCTCAGTGGCCGATTCGGGTTCCACTCCCAGCTATAGAGCATGCAGTTCTCGTCGTCGATGGGCACCCAGGCGTGGGCGCCGATGGGAGCGTCCGGAGCCGCCTGTCCGATGATCTTGTAGAACGGCATCATGAAATGGCTCGGACCGCGCCCATTCGTGGAGCCGGCCGCCATCATGAGTCCTGCCTCGGTTGGGGTTGGCTCGCTGCCCATCGCGAAGGTGCTCGCCGAGCTGCGAGGACGGTAGCCTCGTTTGACGGACGTGTTGTCGCCGCGATGGAGGAATGCGATATGGCTGATATCGAGGCCCCCCTCCACAGCCTGCAACCAGTTGGATTCTTGCCAGCGCCGACTACCCAGCCGATGCGACGCGGGCACCTGCAACCATTCCCACTCGGGGACGCCCGGTTGCTGTTCGGGCGGGCCGAAATAGGCCCAGATGACGTCACCAGCCTCGCGACAGGGATAGGCAGTCGCTCGGACCCGATCTTTGAAGTTGCTTTCCGGCGGCTCGTTCGGCATGTCGACGCATCGGCCGCTCGTATCGAACTTCCAGCCGTGGTACACGCACCTGAGGCCATTCTCTTCGTTCCGACCGAAGAAGAGGGAGGCGCCCCGATGAGGACAGTGCTGCCCAAAAAGGCCGACGGCACCGGAGCTGTCCCGAAACGCGACCAGATCTTCCCCAAGCACCTTCGCGCGAATAGGTGGACCGTCCCTCTCAGGAAGCTGATGAGAAAACAGAACGGGGATCCAGTAGCGTCGCATGAGGTCGCCCATCGGAGTTCCTGGTCCGGTGCGGGCAAGCAGGGCATTCTCTTCGACTGAAAGCATCGGTACCTCTTTCCTCCCTGCTACAGACCACGCAGGACGAGCGAGCGCAGCTCGAGCTCACCGAAACGCGGCATACACAGCACGGTCAGGGTCAGGAAAAACCTTCAGGAATGACCTGAACATAGTAGCTCGGAACCTATTGATCGAGCACGGCGTAGATTTCGGCTGCGAAGAAGCCTCCGTGCAGCTGAACGGGAATGTCGATCTTTCGGGTTGGCCTGCACTCCTCGTCCGGGAACATCGCGACCCATTCCTTATTGATGTAGCCTGAGTACTGTGGCTCCTTGACGAGCAACCTGATCTTGAGGATGTCATCGGTCGCACCGCCCGCGGCCGCCATAAAGTTCCGGATGTTGTTGAACATCGCGGCGACCTGCTCCCCGGGACCTTCGGGTGTCTGACCTGACTTCTCGTCCACGCAATGGATCGCGCCCGAAATCACGATGTTCCCGATCTTGCTGCCCACTGGGAATGGGTTCCCGTGACGCATGTAGGCGAGATCGATGGATTGCCTTCTCGGCATGACATCTCTCCTTGGTACGTTCGTTCGCGTGCGGCGCCCTCTCACTTGTCCACGGAGCTGGGCCCGAGAGATTGCATGGTAGCGCGTCGTCCTGCCGACGGCGAGTGAGTGCGGTAACCGAGGCTGAGCGGGTGGGGTTCGGGACCCGTACTTGTTGCGGCCTCCATCGGGCAGATACCATTCACACACATCGAAGAATCGGACTTATTCGATTACTCGATATATTGAAAAAGCGGAGTACGCATGCAGCGCACGCTCGCCCAGATCACCGCTGTCTTCCTGGTCCTCGCAGCCTTCGTCGGGTTCAACATCCCCAACGCAGAGGCCCAGGATTCGCAGCCGCGAGTCGTGGCCACGTTCAGCGTCGTGGGTGACTTGGTCCAGAATGTGGGTAGCGATCGGATCAACCTGGTCGTTCTCGTTGGACCTGATGGAGACACCGAGCGATACGAGCCCACGCCGGGTGATTCGCAAGCACTCACCAACGCCGCGATCGTCTTCGAAAACGGACTTGGCTCCGAGCCCTGGCTCAATCGCCTCATGGCGGGATCCCGCTCGAATGCCCAGCGCGTCCGTGTGTCCGATGGGATCGACCTGCTCCGCAACGAGGAGCACCCGGGCGACTTCGACCCCCACATCTGGCACGACGCAGCCAACATGGTCCGCGCGACGTACAACGTCCGCGATGCCCTCACCCGGCTGGATCCCAGCAATTCGGCTGTCTACTTCGGGAACGCCGAAGCGCACGTCCAGCGACTCCAGGACTTGGACTCGTGGATCGCGAGCCAAGTTGCGACAGTACCAGCCGAGCGGCGAAAGCTGGTCACCTCACACGAGACGTTTGGCTACTTCGCGAAGCGCTATGGCTTTCAGATCGTCGGCGCTGGCCTCGAATCGTTCTTTACCGACGCACAGCCGTCCGCGGGCGACATGGCGCGGCTGGTGCGCGACATCCGCGCCGCTGGTGTCCCGGTCGTATTCGTGGAGAACGTCTCCGATCCACGTTTGATGGAGCGGATCGCCTCCGAGGCGGGTGTCCGCGTCGGACCAGCCCTGTACACGGACGCCCTAGGACGATCCGGCTCCAACGGAGCGACGTACGTCGACATGATGACCTACAACGTCAACTCAATCGTCGGCGCGCTGCGATAGTCATGGAAGTTCGATGATGGTGGCGGAGAAACGGGAGCTGGACTTCGCTCCCCTCGCGCTCGTAGCAACGAGGCCCGCGTTGCGGGTGCAGGACCTCACCGCTCAACACCCCGGCGCCGATGTGCCCGCGCTAACCCACGTGAGCCTCGAGGTCCCAAAGGGTGCGCGAGTCGCCTTGATTGGCGCCAATGGCGCGGGGAAGTCGACGCTGTTAAAAGCCGTGGTGGGTCTGGTGCAAGTTCGAGGCGGGTCCATCGAGGTCTTCGGCGATACGTTTCGATCGATGCGCAAGAACGTTGCGTACCTGCCACAGATCGGAGAGCTCGACTGGCGGTTCCCCGTCAGCGTGCGGCGGCTGGTCTTGACCGGCCGGTACGTCCACCTGGGTTGGGTCCGCCGCCCCAGTACCGACGACCATGCTCGGGCGAACGCTGCCCTTACGAAGCTTGGACTGCGCGACCTGGCCGACCGCCAGATCGGACAGCTCTCCGGCGGGCAGCGACAGCGCGCCCTCCTGGCGCGAGCGCTGGTCCAGGACGCGGAGCTCCTGCTGCTCGACGAGCCGTTCAGCGCGATGGATGCGGAGTCGCGAGACGTGCTTCGGTCCGTGCTGGACGAGCTTCGCGACGAAGGAATCACGGTCGTCCTCGCGACCCACGCACTGGACACCCTCGACCTCGATCCCGATCAGACTATTACTCTGCGCGACGGCATGCTTATTAGCGACACACCACTCGCACGCTAGATGGACCCCATCGCGCGCCTCGCCGAGCCACTGCACCTCGGCTTCCTTCAAACTGCCTTCGCCGCGGGCTTACTCGTGGGCCTGGCGTGCGGGGTACTGGGCGTTTACGTCGTGCTACGCCGACTGGCGTTTATTGGCGACGCCATCTCACACACGGCGCTGCCGGGGCTCGTTACCGCATACCTCCAGGGGTGGAGCCTGCTGTTAGGAGCGATGGTCGCGGGTATCGTGACGGCGCTCGGGATCGGGTGGATTTCCCGTCGAGGGCTGCTTCGCGAGGACACGGCCATCGGGATCACGTTCACCGGGCTCTTCGCGCTGGGGATCGTGATGATCAGCGCGACAAAGAGCTTCCGCGACGTGACGTCGCTGCTCCTCGGCAACATCCTCGGGATCGCCCAGGCGGATCTGGTGATGATCGGCGTCGTCGCGGCTGTCGTCCTCGGGGCGGTCGCCCTCTTCTATAAGGAGCTCGAGCTCACATCCTTCGATCCGATTCACGCGGAGGTCGCCGGGCTCAACGCGGATCTCGCCCGCTATCTGCTGCTGCTGCTGCTGGCTCTTACGGTCGTGGTTGGCATTCAGGCGGTCGGCGTGGTGCTCGTCAGTGGCTTGTTGGTCACACCCGCTGCCGCAGCCTCATTGCTCACGACTCGACTCCTGCGCATGATGGTCCTCGCGGTCGTGTTCGCGTTTTTGGCAGTGATCACGGGGCTCTACGCGTCGTACTTCTTCAACATCGCGTCGGGCGGGTCCATCGTCCTGGCGGCGACCGTGATCTTCATCCTCGCCTGGATCGCCCGTGCCATCCGAATGCGCTTAGCCTGAGCTATCCCGCTCACACTGAGCTCAGCGTATCACCTCCTTCGACAAGCGCGCAATGCGTCGATCAGGAGGAGATTCTGGATGCCAGCGATCCTCTGGCGGAGTCTATTGTGCCGGGCGCACGGTTGGCGTCGGAGTCGGGACGGGAAGGATCGGGCGGGCTCGCACCGTCGACGTCGTCTGACTGTCGTCAAACATATAGGCGAAGCTGCTGTTCGCGTCCGTAGCGTAGACGCGATTCGTAGCCCGATTCACAGCGATGCCGCCGATGATGCGGTCTGTCGAGCCCATCACATCCACGGTCCTGATGATCGTGTTGGAGGCGCCATCGATGACCGCGACGCCGCCGTTGATCCCAAAGGTGTACACCCGATTGGTGACCAGGTTTACGGCGACGCCGGTGAAGCCAGCGACATCCCGGATCGTGGCAACGACGCTGTTGGTCTGCGTGTCCACAACGATCAGGCCAGGTGCACCCTCATTCGTGACGTACAGGCGCTTGGTGTTGGGATTGAACGCCAGCTCTCGGGGTCCAAAGCCGCCCAGGTCCCCAAAATCGATGTTCATCGTGCTAAGGACCGTGTTGTTGTTTCCGTCGAGTGTCGTAATGCCACCCTGGTAGACGATGTAGATTCGATTCGTGGTGGAGTCGATGGCCACGCCGCCAGCGCCCCCAGAGAACGTCAGCGACGCCACGACCTGGGCGCTGCCTCCGTCCACCACGGTGACCGTGTCCGAGCATCCGTTGGTCACATAGACGCGGTTCGTCGACTCGTTGACCGCGAGCTTATATCGGCATCCCCCGCCGAATGGCAACGGCGCAGACGCCACAACCGCGTTCGAAGCGCCGTCAATAATGCGGAGGAATGCATCCGTTTGGGTCGAGGCGGTCGTATAGGTCTGGTTCGTGTTCGGGTTGACGGTGACGAAATCCGGGCTGCCGCTGATGAGCGAGATGGCGCGGATTGTCTGGCTCGTTGCACCGTCGATGACCGACAGGTCGCCGCCGTTCTGATTCGACGTGTAGATGCGGTTCGTGAGGTGGTTAGCGGCGACGCCGATTGGGCTAAACCCGACCTGAATCTGGACGCAGGATTGACATGGTGTAGGAGTGAAAGGCGTGGCGGTCGGACACCCGACGCAAGCGGTTGCTGTTGGGGTCGGAGTCGGCGTCGTGCAGGACGGGCACGGTGTCGAAGTGGGGACAGCCGTCGACGTTGAGCACGACACACAAGGCGTTGGTATCGGAGGCGGGGTCGACGTCGGGCAGGACGGACACGGTGTTGACGTCGGCATTGGTGTGGATGTCGGGCAACCCACGCAGGGCGTTGAAGTCGGCGCCGGGGTCGCGGTCGGGCAACCAATGCACGGCGTCGAGGTCGGCGCTGGCGTCGACGTTGGACAACCCACACACGGCGTTGACGTCGGCGCAGGCGTCGACGTTGGACAACCTACACACGGCGTTGAAGTCGGCGCTGGCGTCGAGGTCGGACAGCCTACACACGGCGTTGACGTCGGCGCTGGCGTCGACGTTGGACAACCTACACACGGCGTTGAAGTCGGCGCTGGTGTTGATGTCGGGCAGCCCACACAGGGTGTTGAAGTTGGTAAGGGCGTGGCTGTCGGGCAAGACGGGCACGAGGTAGCGGTTGGCGTCGGCGACGCCGTCCCGGCCGGTGTTTGCGTCAGGGTCGGGCTCGGGCTGGCGGTGAACGTCGGCGTCGGCGCTGTGCTGGTCGCCAGCGGCGTTGCGCTTCGCGTGGGACTGAGCGTGATGCTGGGTATAAGCGAAATCGTGGCCGTGCCCAGCGGCGTGACCGAGCCCAACGTGGAGGTCGGTGGGGACGTCAAGGTCGCTTCGGGAGTCTGCGTGATCGTGGCCGTCGGAGAGGGGACAAACCCACCGACGTGCGGTCGCGGAACGAACACAGTAATGATCGGCGCCCGACTTGCGGTCGGGATTGGCGTCGTCCCAATCGGCGTGGACGGCGTCGGTGGCGTCCCCGGCGTTACGACCGTCGTAGTTGCCGTCTGCGTACGAGTCGGCATTCCTGGCAGCAGCGTGGGCTCACTCGTTGCTGGCGTTCCTTGGGTGGTCGTCACGGTCGCAGAACCAGTCCGCGTGGGTATCGACGTCGCCGGCGGCCTGATGGTGGGCACGGGAGACGTTTCATTCGATAGAGGTGTGGGCAGAGCGGTCGGCGCGTCCAGGACCGACAACGCCGGCGCAGTGGTCGCCGCTGCAATGGGGACCTCGGTGCTCGTCGGAGGCAGGGTAGCCACCAGCGTCGATGCCGGTGGCGGAACGGCCGTTGGCACTTCCGTGGCGGTCGGTGCGTTGACTGGTGGCGGGATCACGGGGGGAGGCGGCGCCAACGTCGGCGAAGCCAGCGTTACTTGAGGTGGATTCAGGACGGCTGTTGGCGTGGCCGCCCCTCCGCTTCCCCCAATGATGGCCTGCGGGCCGCCCGGAGCCACGGAAGCCGTGGCTGTCGACGTGAGCGGCGGCGCGACGATCGTCGGCACACGCGTGACGGCCACGCTGGGCGTCGTGCGCAAGGCGGTCGCGGTTCGTCCGGCATCTGCCGTGACCGCTACGGCCGCGGCGTTCGCTGCTGTCGCTTGCGCGGGTGAAGTGGCTATTAGGGCCGCCAGCGCGCCCGACGGACATGCACCATCCACCGCGAGCACATCGCCCTGACTGAGCCGGCCCTGCACACTGTCTCGCGGGATGCTCACCCGCTGGAACGGATCCTGCGACTTGCCCGTCGGGCGGCAGAGGGCCACGAGAACGTCGGCCGCCTCGAGCACGCGCGGCGCCATGCTCAACAGCTGCTCGGTGAATGGCTCGGAGGCGAAGACGGCTCGGCTTCTGGCGGGCGGGCTCCCCAGCGTCTGAGGCGGCCGCTTCAGGTCCTGGATTCCTCCATCGCGGAAAACAAATCCGGTTCCCACGAGCTGCCCGCTACCCAACGTGCCACTGAGCTGCTCGGCTTCGAGCACGCGTGCCAGTCCAGCCGAGCGGGCGGCAACAGGGGAACCATCTACAAGCCCGGTCAACGTCAGTGTGTAGGAGCCACCCTCCCCTTCACCCTTCACGACGAGCTCGTAGGTCTGGGCAGGGTCGGGCAGCGTCAGACTCTGGCGCCCACCCGCCGCGTTGTATTTCGCACCCGGAATCTGACTCGTATAGGCTCCAGCCTGAGGATGGAACCCGACGCTTCGGTTCTTATCGTCGGTCAGGAAAAAGGTGACCGGGCCGCCGACGTCGACCTGCAGGCCGAACCTCGCCGGCGGCGGTGGGATTGGCTCGGACGGCGGGCGCCCAAGCTCAACAGTCGTCTGCAGGCCTGGCTCCACGACCACGGTTGAAACCACTCCATCGATAACCGTCTCAACGACTACCGGGTCCGTCACTGACTCCACGACGACTCGTTGGTCGGCATCCACCGTGACCCGGTACTCGGTGCCGCGGACGTACGCGGTGCTGGTCGCAGTGACCGTCTCGAATCGACTCCGGGCGTCGACCAACCGCTCCACTCGGTTCCAGGTCACGCCGATCTCCTGGTAGAAGGAGATGTTCTTCCCACCCCCTGGAAGACGGTCCAGCCGACGGATCTCGATCTCGGTTCCGGGTTCGACCTCGGTGGTCGATCCGTCGAAGTAGGTGATCGCGGCGTAGGACGAAGGTTGCGTCCGAACACGGTCTCCGACCCGCAGCGCCGTGTTCTGTGTTACGGGGGTGAAAGCACCGCCCGCGCGCTGGACCTCCACACTCCCGCCCAGAACCACTAGCGTGGTCTCGTCGACCAGGGCATACGCAGGCTCTGGACGCAGCAGCCGAGTGGTGGTGAACAGCACGCCGCCGATGAGAGCGATGAGCAGCGGTACGGCGAGGAGAAGGCGCGCCCGGCCAGCCAGCAAGCGCAAGCACCAGTGGCGAGGCTCAACGAGCGGTTCGCCGTCTTTCAGATGCCCCAGTCTACTTGAAGACGGATTGCCTCAGTGTGCGCTTCCGTACATTTCGGGCTTGAAAGGGACCCGTTTCGTGCTACGTTGTCGATGTCGGGCTGTGCGCTCGCGACCCGAGTCCCGCTCACACTGGTACGATGGGCAGCGTGGGGTCCAAACGGCGAATGTCATCAGCATCGCTGGTGACGACGATGGCCGCGGCTTCACGTGCCGCCAGCACGACACTCGCATCGATGACGTCCGACGGCCCCCGTAGACCGCATAACTGTCCCGCGGCCTTAGCCACTCCTTCGGTGAGAGCCGCCACATGCACACTGCGGGCACTGAGCAGGGCGGCCAAACGAACCTGGCGGTAGCCATCCCGCCAGACCTGAGCGAGTCTCCCGGCCGAAATGCGCGGACATCTATTCCGCGGCCAGAAAGAGGACCTGTCCTTCCCATTCGCCCTCTTCGCTCAGCGTGGCAAGCAGCTCTAGCTCCTCGACAGCACGACCGATCGCGAGTCCCTGCCTAACTGCGATGACACCAGGCATCGGCAGCCCGGCGTTCACGCGAGCCCAGGCGTGGCCGATCAGTGTATCGAAGTCATGCGTGAGTAGCACTCGCTGCCCTCGCGCGGACCAATCCAGGACATCGACATCAGGTGCCCCGGACAATCCGGAGTCCTGGACTCGCACCAGGTCCAGGCGGGGGAGACGGCGGCGGCGCCCGCGCACAATGTCTCCGTCGAAGTCTTCATCCGCCGCGAGGCACAGCATCTCACGGCTCCTGCCGCCGGGCGAGTAGCCGTTCCCGGACCTGCGACCACGACAGCCGCGATTCTGCTTCGGCTCGCCGCTTCTCGCCGCGCTCGCGGCGTTCCATCAGGTAACCGTCAACCTCGGAGCGATGGCGGAGGTAGTAGCCCAAGGCGAGATAGACCTCATCCAAACGAAGCGAGTCGTAGCGCAGCACGATTTCTTCCGGTGCCATTCCCATGTTGAATGCCGTGACGACGGTGTCGAGAGCCACCCGCGTGCCGCCAACTCGCAACACTCCGTCACGGTCTGCCTTCAAGGGCGGTATCTCTGCTCCAAGCGCCAGGGCCATTCCTATTCCTTCCCAAAGTGCTGAACACGAGGCAGCTAAACACGACAACTCTACGCTGGAGGGCTGCGGAACCGCCAACTCTCCCCAGCTTCAGGAGACCCCACCGTCTGAGGGCTTAAACCTGCGCGTGGTATCCGGTGCGCATGGCTGGCCCGGGCAGGAGGCAGCACTCGAGCGGAGACGCCCGCAGATCTCTCGCCGGTCCTTCCGCAATTGGGCACGACCGCGCCGCACGGTGAGCTTGCCAAATTGACCGGTCCCCACTTTTTGGTCCACTCAACATGAGTCCCACCGCTTCGCTGCGCCAGCCCTGGCCGCCTGCATTTCTTGGACCGTACGGAGCAAGTGCGCCATCCGCCCCCGTGAGTGCTACGCTTCTTTGCGCGGATCGACCCAGCCATAGCGAACATGGCTCGGGTTGTGGCCGACGGCGTCGTACTCCACCTTCATGCGGGCCAAGTTGTCTTCGATTCCGGCGCCGTCGCTAGCCAGCGCCATCCCGAGCGTCCGCTTGAGCTTCTCGGGGATGTGGTCCTCGAAGTCCGCTGGCATTCCCGTGTATCGGCTGGTGGTCGGGTCCAAGCCATACAGCCGTGCGGAGTTGAGGCCGAGGATCTGCCGCTTGACTTGCTCGGTGAGCTCGGGATAGCCGTAGCGAAGCCGCATCTCCTCGGGGATCTGGAACCGCCACAGCGCCTCGATTTGCCATTGCGGCGAGCCATACCAGACGCAGTCGGTCCCGAAGCAAACCCTGTCCGGCCCGAGATACTTCAGCAGTTGGCCGAGCAGGTGCGCGGCCACGGTCGGGAAGGTGATAGCCGTGCCCGCCCAGACGGCGCCGAGGTCTCCATAGACATTGGGGAGGTCCTGTGCAAGCTGCGCGAATTCGGTCGTCCAGGGGATATCGGGCACGCCCTCCCGCGTCACTCCCCCGCGGATCGAGGCGAGATTGGGAATTCCCCAAGTGTTCTGCATGCACGAGTGGTAGGCGACGAAGTTGAGGTTCGGCCAGTCACGCGCGACCTTGGGATAGTCGGCGGGGTGCCCGTTCTCGGGGATGGGCGGGCGACCCGTCGCCAGCCCCTTGTGCACACAGATCGTCCCGAAACCCGGCACGCTGTCGCCATACAGCCTCTGGTAGCGACTAAGCAGCTCGAAGGTCGGATACACAACGCTCTCGTCGTCTTGCCGCCAGGGCTGGAAGGGCACGTCCGGGTCATCGACATCCTTCGCGGAGGCCGCGATGCAGTAGCCCTTCCAGGAGTCGGGCCGGAAGTTCTCGATCTGATACTCCATGAACGATAGGTTCGCCTTGCCGGGATAGAGAATCCCGTGAGCAAGCATACGGCGCGAGCCCGCCAGCTCGTTCACGAAATTGCGCACGGCGGCGGTCTGGCCGGCGCTAAGTGGCTCCGCCCGGATCGCGTCGTCGATGTTGTAGGCGGGTATGGGCGCGCCGGGCGGGGCCATGCCGCTGCCGGCGGCGATGTTGGTGAGCACCGCCACGGTCACCTGGCTGTCCAGGTAGACGTCCTTGATGAACTGACTCAGCTGGAAGATCTCGGGAGTGATGGGCAAACCGATGATCTTCGGATTGAGCGGCGTCCAGGTGCTGCCGAGCTCGTCAAGATCGTCATCCGGGTTGGACGGGTTCTTCGGGAGGCCAGAGGTTGGTCCCTGTGCCCGAGCGCGGATGCCCATCGCATTGGGAACGATGATGTCGGAGCGCACCATATGCATGTGGTCGTCGATGACGAATACGTCGGCGGGGATGCCATTCTGCGCGTAGGCCAACGGCTCCAACAGCTCGGCCGCGTCGACTTTGAAGAAGTTGCCGAACACCTCGTTCATTGCCAGGAACGCCGCGGCCATGCCGCCAGTCGTTTTCAGGAAATGGCGCCGGCTCATTCCGAGCCTGTGGGCAGATGCCTCGCTCAGCTCGATCACTCGCGCCTCTACGCGCTGCTGCCTGCGGGTTTGCGGCAAGGGAAGATACTCACCGCTGGAGATCATGCGGGTCGGAATGGGAGATGGCGCAGGCCCAAGGTCATACGCCCGACGGAGGCGGGCCTTTTCCCGCTTGCCCAGGAACGCTTCGTCCACGTCAGGGGGTGTCGAGCTGCGCTTCATCGTGACCTCCTTCTCTTGGTCCTGCTGTCGAGTCCTCTTCGCGCTCCGTGGACTACCTGACCTCCCAGAGGTGGGCATTCCAGGCCTGGTTGAACCCGAGCGCGCCGCTGTTGGTGACATTCTGGACGCGCTTGCCGATGGCTACCGACTGCACGTTGTAGAAGAGTCCCATGATGTTGAGCTGCTCGCTCTGGTGGTGCAGAATTTCTCCCAACACCTGCACGCGCTCCGCTTGTGGAATCGTGCGGAAGTACCGCTCGACGAGGCCCGAATACACGGGATTGGTGTAGCGGGCGAAGTTCTGACCGATGTAGTGGTTCTCCGCAATGGGCGCCTGCGCGGCGAAGTACTGCTTCATGTCGTCGATAGAGTTGGGCTGGCGGATGAGGCGGAACCCGGGGAACGTGGCGTTCCCCTCGCGGTCCGGGTTGCCCTGGGCAGTCCGCACCACCTGCTCGACGGGGATACCGATTCGCTGCCAGGAGTCGGCGACGGCCAGTGTGGCCTTGACCTGAATGTCTAGCCCTTCGACCGTCTGGATCTCGAGGTTTAGCCGCTCGCCAGCGGAGTCGACCCAGGCGCCGCCCGTGAGCCTCGCGTAACCGAGCTCTTCGAGGCCCCGGACGGCGCGCGTCGGGTCATACTCGTAGCGCACCAGGCGGTCAGTGATGGCAGGATAGGCCGGATCCGATGGATCCAGGAACGCGTGCGCTACAGGGACCAAGCCCGACTGCAGCGTCTCGGTCATCTCTTCGCGGTTCAAGGCGCGCATGAGCGCCTGGCGGAATCGGAGGTCGGCAACAGCAGCGGGTCGTGGGTTGATGAACTGGGGGTGGATGGGGATCCAGCCATTCGGCGCCATCTCGACCTTGCCATCCATCCACTGGTTGCGGAGCTGCAATGCCGGCTCGAGGGACAATCCGTAGCCGAGCGTCAGATCCACGCCATTGGCGAAGAGATTCGACACCAGCGTGTTGGGGTCGGTGATGAACTTGACTTCGATCACGTCGATCCTGGATCGCCCAAGGACGTAGGACGGATTCGCGTCCAGAACGACACCGCTTCCCTGTGCCCAGCTCCGCAGGCTGAACGGCCCCGTCCCGACAAAGTCCTCAAGCCAGTAGGGCAGATAGAGGAACTTGGACTTGTCCTCGAGGAACGGACCCCCGCGGACCGGTCCGCTCGACGTGCCGCGCGCAACCTTCTGGTTGAAGGTCCGCGGGTCGGTCAGCATCCCCGCGACCAACACCTTGGGAGCTGCGCGCGATGGGGCGTCTTGCGATGGCTGCGGTCTATCCACGACGGCTCGAGAGGCTGCCGAAGGAGAGCAGGCAAGGAGCGCCAATGTAGAGGCGAGGACCGCCCCGCGCAGGCATTTGCCGTACCGATCTGGCATCACAATCCCCCTTCTAACACCCCCTCTCCCTTGGGAGAGGGTTGGGGTGAGGGCTGGCCACGCTCGTTCACAATCCGGTCGGTGGGACCGCACCAGAGTTAGGCTGGGCTTGCAGCGACGCTCGAGACGGCTTCCTTGTCGAGAAAAACCGAGCGGTCAGGCATGGCTTCGGCCTTCAGGTTGAACCATTTGACCGCGTTTCGCCCGAGGACTCGACGCTTACGCTCCTCGCTGAGGCCAGGAATGCTGGAAAGCAGGCGCACCGATTCCGGGAACTCGCAATCCCAGTGGTGATAATCGGAGGCGTACATAACCTGGTCCTCGCCGATGACCTCGAGCACGTAGGGAAGGATGCTCTCCTCCGGCTCGCACGTGAAGCTCACCTGGCCGCTGCGGATGATCTCCGAAGGCTTGCGCTGGAGCTCGGGCCACTGCGGACCGAGCTTCTCGAAGTGCTCGTCGAGGCGCTCCGCCCAGAACGGAACCCACCCGCAGGCGCCTTCGACATACGCGACCTTGAGCCTCGGATAGCGGTCGAACACGCCCTCGCCGATCATGTGCATCAAGGCGATCATCGGCTCGAAAACGAACGCGGTCGTGTGGACGTAGGCGTACTTCTCCATCCGCTCGCTCCCCGCGCCCATGACGCCCCAGAGACCATACTCCCCATCGTGACCCGTCTGGGGGTGGACCGCGAGGGGCATGTTCATCTCGTGCGCCGCGGCGTAGATCGGCTCGAAGCGACGGTCGCCCATATTGATTCCGTAGACGTTGGTCGGGAGCATAGCGCTCACGATGCCCGGCTGCTGCGCCAGGTAGTCCAATTCCTTCACCGCGGCGGCCGGATCCTGGCACGGAATGAGCCCGACGCCCTTGAGGCGCTTCGGATTCGGCGCGAGGTACTCCTCGACCAGCCATCGGTTGACCGCGTGGCAGAGCGCCGCTGCGAGGCCCGTATCTCGCAGGCCGTTCACGCTGAGCGCGATCGGCGTGCCGAAGATGACGGCCACGTCGATCCCCTCCTCGTCCATGTCCACGAGACGCTGGATGGGATCGCGCATGCCAGGTCGCGAACCGGTCCTGGCGCGAGGCCCGAATGGGGCGCTCACGCCTGGGCCCAATCCTTCCTTCTTGGAAGTCAGACGACCTTCGATAAGCGTGATAGAGCGACCCTGATGGTCCTGCACCGTGGTCGGCGCCCGAGAGACATGCTCGGCCGGAAGCCATTTCGCAAGCTCATCCGTCGGTTCACTGCAATGACCGTCCGCGTCGACCACGAGATCTCGAGCCATTTCCGCACCTCCGAGACTGGAACACGCCTGCACCATCCGCGACAGCTCCCCGGCAGTGTTGCCCCTGAAGGCGGCTCTGTCAAGCACGAAGTCCTTCTTTCGACCGGACGGGGCTTTCGGTCAGCCCCTGGGGTTCGCGCGGTGAGCGAACTGAAGCCCTTTAGATACGTTGCATTCTGCATTCTGCGGACAGAACCCAGGAAGGATAAGACCGGCTGCAATACGTCGCACTTCCACCAGATACTATTTACCATGAATTGCAAAAGTTTCCCATTGCATCAATAACGCGTTGCTTAATAGCGCTAGACGTGCTACCTTCATGGCCATCGACACTGATTGAAGAGAGCTATGGGCGAAAACGACCACTCCGAGTATGGACACTCACATTACAAAGCCGATGACCACCACGGTCATGGCCATATCCACGGTGCGGTGGATGCATCCATTACGACATCGAACCGCGGCCTGTGGGCGGTCAAGTGGTCCTTTCTTGGGTTGGGGCTAACGGCTGCGATCCAGATCGGAGTCGTTGTCATTTCTGGAAGCGTTGCCCTCCTCGCCGACACCATTCACAACATCGGCGACGCCGCAACAGCGCTACCCCTGGCGATCGCCTTCCTTTTTGGACGGCTCAAGCCCAGCCAGCGATTTCCCTTCGGCTATGGACGGGTTGAGGACATAGCCGGGGTCCTGGTGGTGCTCACGATCCTCTTCAGCGCGGTGTTCGCGGCCTACGAGGCAATCGACCGCTTGCTCCATCCCCGAGAGATTAGCTACCTCGGGGCTGTTGCAGTCGCGTCGCTCATAGGGTTTGCCGGGAATGAAGCCGCAGCGATTTTTCGGCTGCGGATCGGCCGGGAGATAAACAGCGCTGCCTTGATAGCCGATGGCCAGCATGCGCGAGTCGATGGCTGGACCAGCCTCGCGGTGTTACTCGGCGCCACCGGCGTTTGGATGGGGTATCCCATTGCAGATCCCATCATTGGCCTGGTGATCAGCATCGTGATCTTCGGGATCGTTTGGGACTCTGGCAAGGCGGTCTTCACGCGGATGCTCGATGGAATGGAGCCTACAGTCTTAGAGGAGATTCGTCACACGGCGGCTCATGTCCCCGGGGTGCGGGAGGTCACCGAGGTTCGGGCACGATGGATCGGTCACAGACTGACTGCTGAAGCGAATATCACCTTGGATCCTGAGCTCTCGGTCCGTGCCGGCCACCGAATTGCCAACGAAGTCAACCACCAGCTTCGGCATCACTTGGACTATCTCTCGTCCGCCACCATTCACATCGACCCGGTCGAGGAAGCAGGGGAGAAGCACCACCACTTTTACCAGCACTCACACGACGGGTTGGCTGTGCACTCGCACTGAGACGGTGGCGATGGCCATTGATCACGACCGGGCTGCTGCACCGCGCCCCCGCTCAATCCACCGTGTGGGCTGCATCTGATGGCAGACCTGGAATCGAAGAGCTTTGACCGACCGGATGAGACACGAGAATTCGCGGGGCACGGGAAAATACAGCTAGTGCAGCTCAGCGATGGAACAGTAGGCAAAGGAGTATTCGAGCCGGGCTGGCGGTGGTCGCAAGATGTCAAGCCCATTGCGAAGACGGAGAGTTGCCAGGCTCGTCATCTAGGATACGTGCTCAGCGGGCGGATGCGGGTCCGCATGGACGACGGCTCCGAGGCGGAGGTGGGTCCTGGCGACGTGGTTCACGTCGAGCCCGGTCATGATGCCTGGGTCGTGGGAAATGAGCCCTGCGTGATGGTCGACTTCGCCGGCGCGGCGCACTACGCGAAGGGGGTAGCCGAAGGCCTCGGAAGGTTCTTGGCCCGGCCGAACGGTCGGGCTACCTGTTGATCGGCTTGGTGGCGCTGAACGCCAACCCTCGGGTGTCGAACTCCTTGGCGTCGGACTCGTGCGGCGACCCGCCGAAGACGTCGATCATGCAGCCTGTCCGGACACTCTCAAAACCGACCTCGGTCACGACTCCGAGCAACTCCTCGACGAGGAGCGCACCGGCAATTCAGCCAGTCCAGAGGCCGATGTCTTCTTTTGCGTCCGGGGGTAACGCTTTCTGGACCACTACATCGGCAATTTGAAATCGGCCGCCAGGCTTGAGTACTCGGAAGATTTCTCGGTAGACCGCGGCCTTGTCTGGGCAGAGGTTGATGACGCCGTTTGAGATCACGACATCGACGCTTTCATCTGGAACGGGCAAGTTCTCAGCAAGCCCGTCACAGAACTCCACGTTCCCTAGCCCGATCATCCGAGCGCTGGCCGTAGCCTTCGCGCGCATCTCCTCTGTCATGTCAACACCGAGTACGTGTCCCTCCGGTCCGACCATCCGAGCTGCAAGAATGGCATCGAATCCTGCACCTGCACCAACATCCAGCACCGTCTCCCCTAACCGCAGGGATCCCATGGAGAACGGGTTATTCACTCCCGCGAATGATTCAACGACCGCGCTTGGAAGAGCGTCGACCTCATTCATTGGGTAGTTGAGCATCTCTGCCAATGGTCGGCCCGTGTGGAAATGAAAACCCTTCACAGGCGTCGTCGCAACGTCGCCATACTTGAGCTAGATTTCAGCGCGCAACCGATCAACGTCGATCGATACGGGTGTCTGTGACATTTGATCCTCTCCGGGAAGCAGCAACAGCCGGCAGCGCTATCGTATCAGACCGGAACGCCCACCGCCCGGAGCTAGCATTCACGCCGGTAGGGCAGCGTTTTACTGCTTCCTCAGAGAGATCGCCCTCCGGAAACCTAACGGCTCGCTCCTGGAGAAATAGCTGATAGGGATGACACTTCCACAGGCAGTTGACTCAGTCCGAAAGGGGATTATCAGACCGCCAACCCCACATTATCCAGTTAGCTCGGTCGAGGCCGAACGAGCACCGCACGCTGCTCGCGCACCTTACGCCACCCGTAGGGCGTCAGGCCCCGCGGCTTATACACCGCAAGCGTAGTGGCCACGAGTAGCACCAGCAGGGCGACGCTGGCGTCAGCCACGAGTTGAATCTGCAGCCGACCGACGTCGGCAGTGCGAAACGTCGTCCCTCTCGCTAGCCATGCTAGTAGGCCAATTGGGTGCGTGTGCAGCAGCAAGGCGATGGTGGCAAGGATGGTTAGCAGGAGTTTCACCAGGATCCAATAGTGACGGAACAGGCCCCACTCCGTGCCGAGTGACTGGACAAGCCCAGTAAGGAGCGATGCGAGGCTCAACGGGACGATGACGCACCAGGTGATCAATTCCATCGCGAGATAGGCGGCTCGCACCAACTGCGCATCCTGGCTGGTCAGACCAGCGACGGCGAGAGCGAGGAAACCAGCAACCGCGCCGAGCCAACCGACCGACGAAGTGACATGCGCGGTGAGCGCGAACCTGCGGAGGTGGGGAGTCATGGTCATCAGTGACCACCACCCAGAGCTGGGGGCGCTAAAGCAGGAGTGAAACGCCGCGAGCAGGACGACAAATGTGTCCGGTAACATGAGTGGGTGCATGGCTCCCTTATCCCCTGGAGGCTTCCAATCCCCAGGTTTACAAGGGAGCCATGTGCTTATAGGCCCCACGAACACACAATCCGATCACAGTCAGTCAGGGCCTAGCGATCAAAAATGGCGGAACTCGAAACTAGCTTAAGTTCGAGCAGGCGGTTGTCGTCCCCGACCAGCTTTGCCAATTGCATGTCCGACAGGGAGCTCGCAAGGTCGTTCTACGAGGAGGGGAGTCGCCGCCGACTAGCGGCTCCTGGTGTCCGAACTCCCCGAGGTCCATCATCTGTCGGACAAGAAGGAGAACGGCGATGAGCACCGTCTGGCTGCATCCGACCCGTCATGTTGGGGCTGCCGATTGGCTCGCGCCGCGGCTCCGATCTTCTGGAGAAGCTGCCACTAGTATCGTGCCAGACGGTTTCGCTGCCTACGCCCGCATCCTGCTCGTGGTCCGCATGGGGCACCAGTGCGCTGGGCAGAGGTTGCCGCATGGTCTGGTCGCACGATGCACCCGCTGGTCCAATTCCATGCCATCGCAGTCCCGCGAACTTCGGAGCAGCAGGGCATGGCGCCGTGGGATGGGCAATCCCCACAGGCGGGGAACCTCCCGTCCGACCTCTTGGCAGTCCTCGCTTCAATCCTCTGCGAGCATACTAGCACGGCTAGCTCGTGCTGGTTCTGCCTCTGGGACGGCTACGGCGTGCTCCGTCGGAGCCCCGCTGTCAACTTCATAACCGCTCACACCGATGGCTTACCTGGCCAACCACAGGACGGCGCCGTCCCGCCAGCCTTGCCCGCCGAGATACTCCAGGGACCCCGCGTTCGCCTGCCGCACCGTGACTACATTCTCTTCGAGGGCCCAGTAGGATCGGCAACGGACCTCAGTGAGCTCATCGGAGGCCCTCTACTCCCGCAATCACCGAACCTATTCTGGACGGAAGACCGTGCCTGGTGCGTCGCGTCCGAGATCGATCTCTTCTGCACATTGGTCGGTGGGTCAGAGCAGCTTGTCGAAGCTCTTCTAGCCGACCCGACTCTGGAAGTGTGGCGTATCGGACCGACGGACCCGATCGCATTCAACAGTGACCTGATAAATGCTCGGAGCTGAAGATTCTGCCAGTTGGCCTAGGGCACAGTGAAACTGCATGTCGGTGGGCATCAGCGCATCGGTTTGGTGAGCTGTGTCAAGCCAAAGCAACCGACGCGAGCGCCTTTCGCAGCCGGCATCCTCTTGCGACGGGTGTCATCAGAAGGACCTACAGGCGCGTCATCGCGCCAGGAGAGCAGACAGTCGCGCGGCGTCAGCGCTTACCGAGTAGACTGGCGTAAACGGTAGTGCGTGGAGCGCCGCATGCGATGGTTGCTAATCGGTCTGTCTTGCCTTTCCGCCTTCGGAGCGATCCTAGTCGTTCCCACGGAATCAGCCGGCGCCTGCAGCTGCGCAGATTCCTATCGAGCCGATCGGTTCGACCGAGCAGCAGTAGTGTTCTACGGCCGCGCCTATTCGCAGGATAGAGGGTTGCGCGAGAGATTCCCGTCCCATCCGGAGAATGCCTCGCCAACCTTCGTCGACCACACGCGGTTCACCGTAGACAGGGTCTGGAAAGGGACCCACGGCGACCAGATCGAGGTCATTACGCCCTATTCAATGTGCGCAACCTCGTTTGACGTTGGCCGTGAGTACGTCGTCTGGGCCGAGCGGATTCGAGGGGATAGCCGCCTCGTCGCCGCAGTGGGAGCTGCGTGCAGTGGGGACTCACGGCCAGGTCCCGTGGCCACGGGACAGGAGGACTATGACTTCCTTGAGCAGCAGCGAGCTGCACATATTGTCGCGGGTTACGCGGCGGGCGGCCCACGGGAGCCACAACCACGCGTCAGAGTGATAGCGGGAAGGGCAGTCCAGTTTCCCGGGGACGCGTATGTTTTTGGGTACTTTCGTTCGTGGGACCCCACGAACGAAACCAGGCCGCTTCTGATGATCGTTGAACGAGGTCAATCATCCGCGCAGGTGAATATGGACACGGGAACATTTACGGAGCAAACTGCCGCTGGTGAAACAGGAGCGTTCGATTTCCTCAGGGAAGCCTTCAGTCCGCGGCCATGACCACAGAATCGAGATTTTCGATCCAAGGTGCCATTAAGGCGTCAGGCCAATTTGCAACAGATGATCCTAAGGGTAGGATGAGTCGCAGCGAGCTATCGGTCGAGCTTGGGAGCTCAAGGTCCGACCGAGGGAAACGGAGCTAAGGAACGATGGGCACGGAACACGCGATCGGCCAGGTAGTCCAGATGCTTGTGGTCTGGGGCCCGATCGCGGTGCTCTTCACTGCGGTTGTGCGCTTGCTTTGGCGAGCCGGCGATCGTCATTTGGGTGTGGATCTGCAGCAACTCCAGGGTCAGATTGACGCGCTCACGCGGGAGATCCGCGACCTCAGACAGCAGTTCGGCCGAACGGAACCGGCTGGCTAACACCAGGCGCAGCCTGCGCGGTGCGGCGCATTAGACGGAGACCATAGTGCGAAGAGTGATCCAGGCTATCTTTTTTGCGACTATCCTGGCTCTTCTGACTCCTCACCCAACTGCCGATCCGATGGCACCGTCCAGGCTCAGACCTCCGGTCGTCTTCATCTCTGGGTCTATGCCGACTCGGCCGATCCCGCTCGCCCCGGGTTCTTTAATGACGGATGCTTGGCGCTCGACTTCGATGGTTCCCGCTCCTCGCTCCGGGAGCACCCCTTTCCCCGTGGGCGACTTCGTGACAATCGACGGCAGCCAGTAGCCCGAACCTCTGGAACCGCTGGCCGCCGGTCGTTGTATTCTGAGTAGCGAAGCCATTTCCTATGGTCGCCCAGTTGAGTCAGGCTGTCTGCCGCTAACGCAGGTTGGCTCTACTGCTGTGCCAGCACAAGCATGGAAACATAACAGGCTGGCAGCGGACCCGGAAGGCGAGCTAGGGTTAGACGGGCCGGCCGTACCCGGTCGAGGCGAGCTGTTCTGCCGTCACGTTCTCCAAACCCGGGGCGCGCCAATCGACCGTCTCCGTGGCGATGCCAGCCAATCGGCCCCGCTCGTTCTCGAGGTTCGTGTCGATAATGGCGTGATTCGGATCCCTGGATCACGCCTAGGGGGTCGAGACCTCGCTGCACCTTCTCCATCTCCTGGAACATGAGCTCCCGAAGCATCACGATGCCCTTGTCTGATGTGGCGAGCCGCTCATCCTCGCAGGGTGACACCGGCCCCCTGCGTCTCCCACATGCCACGCGCCCCCGAGGTGCCCTCGACCAACAACGCCGAGCGCAGTCCACGCCATCTCGTGACGATCCGGAAGATCAGTGACTGAACTCCTACTAACAAATGACGAGTCGACTCTGGAAAATCGCTCACTGTTTGACGACCCCACACTGGGGCATTTCGTCTAATCCTGGGCGCCTCTACTTCGGGTGAAGTGCCCGTAGCACCCCGCTCCCCTCTCGACTATCTTTCACTAGGGATCAGCGTGGCGCTCGGCGTAGAGCCGGCGCGAGCCGCACGCTGAGGAAGCCCCCGGACAATTGCATCAACGCGGACGAGCCACTGAGCCAGGCGACTGGGGCGCTCGCGAGCACCAAGTTCCGCAAGGGAACGGTGCCGGGCGTCCTTTTTTTGTGGTTTCTGAGCGGCGGCGCGGAGTGTTAGAGGGGGAGCATGGCCAAGGCGGATGCGATGAAACGGGATGGATTCGGGGCCAACGCGCACATGCGTGAGGAGGGGAGTCGCCTAACGCTGAAAGGGTTCCTTCGCGCCGGGCACCTGCCGACCTTGGTCGCGTCGCTGCTGCATTTCGAGACCAGCTTCATGATCTGGGTGCTCATGGGTGGACTCGGGGTGCTCATCGCTGCTGACCTCGGGTTGACCCCAACGGAAAAGGGCCTCATCGTGGGTATCCCACTGCTCGGCGGCGCGTTCTGGCGGGTGCCAATCGGCATGCTTGGCGACCGGTTCGGCGCCAAGCGCGTGGGTACCATCACCATGCTCAGCGTGCTCGCGCCGCTAGCCTTGGCCTGGCAGGTTGCCAGGGACATGCAAGGACTGGTTCTCGTGGGCATCTTGCTCGGCGTCGCCGGATCCAGCTTTGCCGTCGCGCTCCCCCTGGCGAGCCGCACATATTCACCGCGGTATCAGGGGACAGCGATGGGCATTGCGGCGGCTGGCAATAGCGGCACGGTGCTAGCCACGCTGCTGGCTCCCCGCCTCGGTGAGGCGCTCGAGTGGCACGCCGTGTTCGGGTTGGCCATGCTGCCGGCCCTTGTTGCGGCGCTTATCTTCTTCCTTGTAGCGCGCGAGGCCCCGGTGGCAACCGCGGGAGTTGCGAATGGCACGGCGGCGCGGGCGCTGAGGGAGCCGGACCTGTGGTGGCTGGCCCTGCTCTACAGCATGACCTTCGGCGGCTACTCTGGCTTCTCGGCTTTCCTCGGGATCTACTTCCACGACCAATACGGCCTTGGAGCGGTCGCCGCGGGCGGGGTAGTGGCGGTGTGCGCCTGCGCCGGCAGCCTGGTCCGGCCCTTCGGCGGGGCCGCTGCAGATCGCGTTGGGGGCATGCGCGTCCTCGCAGTGGTGTTTGCGGTCGTCCCGTTCGCGTTGCTCGCGCCCATTATCGGCGCCCCACTTCCCCTTACCGTCGCAGGGTTGTTGGTCGCAATGGCCGGCCTTGGCGTCGGAAACGGCGCGGTTTTCCAACTCGTGCCCCAGCGCTTCCCCCACATCATCGGCTTCGCGACCGGGGTGACCGGAGCGGCAGGCGGGATCGGCGGGTTCCTGCTCCCCGCGGTCATGGGCATCGAGCGCGAACTAACCGGTAGTTACGGCCCTGGCTTCCTGCTCTTCGCCGTGAGCCTCGCCTACATGTTTCTCTGCGTCAACGCGCTGCACAGCGGCTGGCGCTTCACCTGGCTCGCGCCCCGTCCATCAGCGCAACACGTATCCGCGGACAGCTAAGCAGCCTCCACCCGTGTGCCGCGAGGCAGTGGAGAGACATTCCAGAGCACAGACGGAGGAGGACCATGGACGCGACCCTAGAGCGCCGAGCCGAAGAACGACCTGTGGGCCGGATTCGCGAGGGGATCCGTCCACCGAAGTTCGTCGATCGGTTCGCTCGCCTCGACTACGAGGCGAAGCCGATGCCTGTTATCGCCCTCTACCCGATCCCCGAGCCGATGCAGGTAGAGCAGCTTGTTCTCAACGTGTCTGGGCTGGATTGCGCGCTGCACCAGATGAGCTGGTCAGACTTGAGCCGGCTGCCCCATTACCGCATTCAGGTCCCGGTGATCTGCCAGATCTTCAACTGGTCGGAGACCGTGGAGTGGGAAGGAATACGGTTGGCGGACGTGCTGGAGGCGGCCGGGGTCGAGACCCACGAGGACGGTTACGTGGCAGTCCACTCGCGTGACGGAGTCTACTTCGAGGGGCTCTCTATGGCGGAGGCCCGCGATCCCCGCGTGCTCCTGGCTACGGGACTGAATGGCGAATCGCTGCCCCTCGAGTACGGCGGGCCTCTCCGTCTCGCCGTCCCCTTTCTGCAAGGCTACAAGAGTGTGAAGTGGGTCGGCTCCATACACGCCCTCCGACACGACCCCGTGGGGATCAAGCGTCTCCTGGCGCAGAGCAAGATCGCCCGGCTGGCGCCCCCCTGGCGCGAGCGCTACGGCATCGTGCCGCCCAGCGGGCCGAGTGGCGATCCAGACCCTGGAATCGTCGCGGGCGAACCCATGTTCAGCAGTGAAATCGCCCCAGCGTCCCCGCTGGCCGAGAAGCAGTCCCAGCCCAACCAGCAAGTCCGGATGCAATGAGAGGTCGGCGATGAACAAATTCGAGGAGATCAAAGCGGCCAAAGATGGGCTGGATGTCTGGCCGGATATTGAGCGATTCGCCCGCGAAGGCTGGGAGACGATCACCGAAGACGACAAAGTGCGGATGAAATGGTACGGCGTGTTCTTCCGCCGTCACATCCCTGGCTTCTTCATGCTGCGCATTCGGATCCCGGGCGGTATCGCATCGGGGGAGCAGATGCGGGCGATCGCCAGCGTGGCCGCCGATTATGCTCGTGGGGAGGTTGATCTCACCACGCGCCAACAGGTTCAGATTCGCTGGTTCCAGATTGAGAACGTGCCCGAGATGCTGGCACGGCTTTTGGCAGTTGGCATCGACACGCGCCAGACGGGGATGGACAACATCCGAAACGTCGTGGGCTGCTCTCTCGCTGGCATCACCACCCACGAGCTGTTCGATGCCTCGCCCGTTGTTCGAGCCTTCAACGCGCGGTTTGTCGGTAATAAGGAGTTCAGCAACCTGCCGCGGAAATTTAACGTCACGATCACCGCCTGCGTCGACAACTGCCTGCATCTCGAAACCCAAGATATCGCCCTGGGCCCCGCCGTGAAGCACATCGGCGATGAGCTGGTGGCGGGCTTCAACATCCAGGTCGGCGGCAAACAAGGCTCAGGAGGATTCCGGCCGGCCGACTCCCTCGATGTGTTCGTGCGGCCGGAAGAGGCCGCGGAGGTTGCTGCGCAAATCGTGCTGCTGTTCCGCGACCACGGCTCTCGTGAAACTCGCAGTCGGGCCCGGCTGGCCTTCCTTATAGAGGAGTGGGGCCCTGTGCGATTCCGCGATGAGCTCGAGGCTCGCATCGGGCGACCGCTGGAGCGTGCCGGGCGGGATGCGCGCGGCGGGCACCATACCGACCATCTGGGATTCGCACCGCAGAAGGAGCCCAGCCTTTATAGCGTCGGACTCTCTGTCCCGATCGGTCGCCTCACCTCCGCTCAACTGATGGCTGCCGCCGACCTCGCGGACACCTACGGCCGAGGCGAGCTGCGCCTCACACCCGAGCAGAGCTTGATCCTGCCCCACGTAACCGATACCAATCTGCCGCGGCTCCTGAGCGAGCCCTTGCTGGAGGAGCTCCGGCCAGACTCGCTGCCAGCCGTGCGCGGCACGGTAAGCTGCACCGGGCTGGGCACGTGTGACATGGCTCTTGCCGAGACCAAGGAAACCTCTCTCGCGGTCGCCCGACGCATAGATAGGGCCGTTCGGTTGGACCGGCCGATCTCGATCCACTGGTCGGGGTGTCCGGCGAGCTGCGCGAATCATCTGGTGGCAGATATCGGGGTCCAGGGCGACAAGGCGCGGGTGAACGGTGAGGTCATCGAGGTCTACACGATCTTCGCTGGGGGCAGAACCGGCGTGTCGGCGCGGTCCGGAGCGCCCGTTCTCACCCGCGTCCCGGGATATCAGATTGGTGATGTGATCGAGCGGCTGGCGCAGGCGCACGCTGGCGGCCGGGACCTGGTGGAAGCAGGGCACGCGATCGCGCGCGAGGTCCGCGCCGCCGACGAGCAGCCAGCGCTCATCCCAGTGGGGTGAGGCCCTCGGTGATCGGAAGGGTGAAGGCGACGCGCGAGCCGCCCTTGACGGCGCGCGCATAGATGTGGCCCGCGTGCGCCTCGATGATCCTTCGGCAGATGAACAGGCCAAGACCATGCCCGGAGATGCCGTGCTCCAGAGCCCGGTCACCCCGACCGTATCGCTCGAATAGGCTCTCGATCTCACGCTCGTCCATCCCGATGCCACTGTCGGTAATGCTGACCTCCACCTCGCCGGGCAACGGAACTACCGACACGTCGATCCGACCACCATCCGGTGAGTATTTGATGGCGTTTCCGAGCAGGTTCACCACGACGGACTGAATCTTTGGACGATCAGCGCGCACGAGGAGTCCTGTTTCGGCCACGGTCCTGATGACGTGCCGTGGCGCGGTGCGCTGCATGCGCGTCGCTTGCTCGGCAACCAGCTCATCAATCGTGAAGATCTCCAGGTCCAGGACCAACGCGTGCTGAGCCTCCAATTGGAGAGAAAGGAGCACGTTGTCCACCATCTTCTCGAGAGTTTGAAGCTCGGCGTCAATCTCATCGCACGCAGACCTCTGCTCGCCATCCAGGTTGTTCATCACCCCGTACAGGAAGGACTTCGCGATAGTTAGCGGGCCGCGGAAGTCGTGAGACAGCATTGACATCAAGTCGGACTTGCTCTGGTTCAGCAGAGTGAGCGTGGCGACCGCCTCCCGCTCGAGGCCGAGCTGCCGGGCATCCTGCTCGTGCAGTCGGCTCAACTCAATGATTCCCGCCAGCTGGTCGGCAATGGCGGAGACGAATGAGATCTCCTCAGATGTGAACTCGTGCGCCTCGACCGTCTGGACGTTCATCACCCCCACGACGCGGTCCCTAGACACGATCGGCGCGGAAAGCATTGATCGGAACCGATCCTGGTCGAGACCGGGGACCCACGTGAAACGGGGCTCCAGGCGTACGTCCGTGACCGCCAGGGGCTTGCGCTCGGCGGCGACCCACCCGGTCACTCCCTCTCCAAGGCCAAGCTTGACCTGCCCGACGCCTGACTGGGAGAGACCATTGGTGGCGGTCAGGACAAGATCGCGCTCAGCATCGTCCCACAGGTAGAGTGAGCAAACCTGGGTTCCCGTGGCTGAGGTGGTCTCATCAATGATGGTTCGGAGCATGGCTTGGTGGTCCAGAGAGGACGTGCTTAGGCGCACGATCCGCTCCAGGAACGAAAGCTCGCGAACCTTACGCTGCAGCTCGATCTGCGCCTCGATAGGGAGCTGCTCAACCACTCTCAGAATCCTCGCGTACGCGATGGTATGATTGGGCGATGCCACGACTGCTACTGGTAGACGACGAGCCTCGCATTGCCCGCGCCTTGGCGTTCGCATTGGAAAACACCGATTTCGAGATCGTCTCCCTCTCTGACCCCGGCGAGATCGAGTCACAGGCTGAAGCAGTGCGGCCCGACGTCATCCTGCTGGACCTCGGGCTCCGTGAAGCAGACGGGCTTGACGTCTGCCGCCGTCTCAAGGCGAACGATCGATTCAAAGACATCCCCGTGTTGATCATGAGCGGCCAGACCGATGCAGACACGAAGTCGGCAGGGTTCGACGCGGGGGCGGATGACTTTATCGTCAAGCCGTTCGTACCGACCGAGCTCATCGCTCGGGTGCGCGCGCAACTGGGCCGAACGCGATGACCGCCGACGAGGTGAGCGTCCTCTCCCGGCGCATTGCCGAGGCGCCGAGCCTGATTCACCTCGCGCCAGCCATAACCCGTCCTGACGACGGACTGAAGCAAGTGGTCTCAGCGCTCGCGAGCGACCCACGCCCCGGGGTCGTGTTCGTCGCGGATGAGGAGGACCGGCTGCTCGGCTGGATCTCCGAGGATACATTGGATTCGGACGTCCTCGTCGCCGTGCTTCCTGGAGATCGCTGGCTTACGTCGGGCGAGATGGACACACCCGAGATCAAGCGGGCGGCTCGGTCATTACAGCAAACGGCACGCGAAATGATGGATCCGGCCGGCACGGCGACCCCGGACATCACGCTTCGCGATGCGATTACCTCCATGTCCAACTCCCGCCACCGTGTTCTCGCTCTCGTCGACGACCAACAACGGCTGCTGGGATACGTGACCCTTTTCGACATTCTCGCGGCCGTGCTGCGGGAGCTGTAGCCAACGGCCCGCTCGTAGCGCTTAGGCGGGCCGGCCATACCCGGTCGAGGCGAGCTGTTCCGCCGTGACGTTCTCCAAGCCTGGGGCCCGCCAATCGACCGTCTCCGTGGCAATGCCAGCCAATCGGCCCCGCTCGTTCTCGAGGTTCGTGTCGATGATGGCGTGGTTGGGATCCCGGATGACGCCCAGCGGGTCCAGGCCGCGCTGCACCTTCTCGATCTCCTGGAACATCAGCTCGCGGAGCATCACGATGCCCTTGTCGGAGGTGGCGAGGCGCTCGCCCTCGCGTGGTGAGACCGGACCCTGCGTCTCCCACATGACGATGTCCTGGGTCAGGATCTGGCCCCAGGGCGCATAGAAGTTGAAACGCGCCTCGGGATGCAGGGCGTTCGGCGGGTCTTTGACTGGCTGAAGGTAGGTGACCTCGGGCTCCTCGGTCCGCGGGTCCACGGTCGAGCCGTCCTCATTCTTTTGGAAGCCGATGGTCAGATGCATGGTGTGCGTGTCGTCGATCGGGGTGCGCAGCCACATGGAGCCGGTTCGGAGGTGGGTGGGGAAGATCATCGGGTGCTCTTCGATCTTGCCGTTCTTGTAGACTCGCTTCTTCATGATCCCGAACGAGGTCAGGTAGAAGTCTGACGACTCGATGTCATCCACGTAGCCGCGGGTCGTGTTCGCCGGCCGCTGCGTGCTCCGCGGCTGATCCTGGTGCAGGATCTGGAGATGCCAGGGGTCGACGGCGTTCTCCGCCGCCGCGAACCAATTGCAGTCGAGAGTGGGGAACATCGTGATGCGCCGCCGCCCATCCGTCCGGGCGAGCACGTCGAAGCGAGGGAGGACGGGCGCGGGCTGGGGACCCATGTACGTCCAGAATAGGCCAGCGAACCGCTGCACGGGATAGGCCTTCATCTTTACGGTCAGATGGAACTTGCTGTCGGCCGGTTCGGCAGGCGTCTCGAGGCAGTTGCCGGCGGTGTCGTAGAGCCAGCCATGATATGCGCAGGAGATGCCCCGCTCCTCGACTCGCCCGTACAGCAATGAGGCGCCGCGGTGGGCGCAGTGGTCCCCAATCAAGCCCACGTTCCCGCTCTTGTCGCGGAACAGCACAAGGTCCTCGCCCAGCACGCGCACGAACTTCGTCGGCTGCTCCTCGGTCAACTCCTGGGCGATAGCAATGGGGTGCCAGTAGCGACGGAGCAGCTCACCACCTGGTGTTCCGGCCCCGACCCGCGTCAACGTCTCGTTCTGTTCTTTCGTCAGCATGCTACCCTCCCATTTGCCAGTCTTGAACATTGAACCCGATAGAGCCGTCCGGCACCACCTGCACGCCCCGCAGCGCCGACGTATGCGCGACCACGTCGAGGTTGTAGTACAGCGGCATCACCGGAAGCTGCTCGCTGAGGAGCTTCGTCATCTGGACTACGAGCTGACTGCGCTGACGCCGGTCCAGGGTCGTTGCAAAGCTCGCAGCGAGCCGATCGTACTCCTGATTGTGCCATGCGCCGAAGTTGCTGCCATTCCAACGGTTCTCGGGGCCTGGAATGGTGGTCGAAGCCCAGTTGCCCAACCAATCGTCTGGCTGATTCGTCGTGCTCCAGTTGAACAGCGTCGCGAAGGTCGCCCGCGTCTCGTTATCGAATGGGCGTGGGAGAACCGTCTGTCGCGCATCGACGCCAATCCGCCGAAGGCTGTCCGCGAGGAGACCGAGCTGGATCTCTGTATCGCCGCCGGCGGTTGCCTTCCATTCTGGAGCGAACCGGTTGCCATTTGCGCCAACGTAGAAGCCATCTCCGCCGCGGACGAGGCCGGCTTCTTCAAGGAGCTGTTGGGATCGCCGCTGATCGTACGCATACTTCGTTATGGAGGCCTCTACTTCGGGGGACTCGGGCGCCGAACGGCGAACGAGGGCGTCGGCTGCGATGCCCTGGCCTTCCTGAAGCGTCTCGGCGAGGAGCTGCTTGTCGACGGCGTGGGCTACCGCTTGACGGACGCGGAGATCCGTGATCTCGGGCGCGCTCGCATAGCTCGGGCGGAGCTGGAATAGGGTGAATCTGATCTGCGCCGGTGTGAAATAGACCGTGCCGCCCTGGCGCGGCTCCCACTCCCTCTTGAGCGTGCTGCCCGTCTCGGACCGAATGGTGATGTCCGCGACGAGGTGCGCGGCGCCCGAGAGGAGGTTGGCGGCGACGGCGTTCGTATCCTGCATGAAGATGATGCGGAGCCGATCGATCTTCGGGCGGCCATAAACGTACCCGTCGAACGCGGTCGCCTCGATGGCCGAGCCCGGATCCCAGCTATCCAACTTGAAGGCGCCGAGCCCAACGTAGTCCCGCGTCCAGAACGGCATCGTGACCCACGCGTCGGGTCGGAGCTCCGCGTACAGCGGCTCCAGAATGTGCCGCGGAAGCGGGACGAATGCTTCCAGCAGGTCGGCTGTCGGATACGACTGGCTCCAACGCACCACAAACGTGAGGGGGTCCGGCGTCTCGACCTGCTCCATAAGCCGCTGGGGGAAATCCCCGGAGACGCCCAGCTCGGGTCGCTTCAACACGGTCCAGGTAAAGGCGAGGTCCTCGGCGGTGAAGGGCTTGCCATCCTGCCAGGTCAAATTGGGCTTGAGACGGTACGTGGTCTGCATCCGGCCGTCCGTCGAGACTTGCCACGATTCCGTGTTGAGCTCCGGCAAGACTGTTGCGAGCTGCGGACGAGGGGTTCCTTGCCCATCTCGTTGGGAGATCGTCGCATTGAAGAACCGAAAGGTCGTGGAGCTACTGACGCCGACCTGGGCGCCTGCACTCAGGTTCTCCGGCTCGCCCCGCGCGATGAACACGAGCGTCGGGCTCTGCCGCGTTGGCGTTGCAACGCTCGACATCCGGGCCGCCGGAGGCGTGCTTGCGCAGGCGCTCGCGAGCATTCCTAGCAAAAGTGCCATCGTTGCGGCGCGGGTGCGTCTCATTCATGCTCCGTCGAACGAGGTTTCTGCACCAATTCTCACCGAATTCGCGCGTTGGCGGCTACCAGAGAGGACTCAGCCAACCCCGTTCGTGCGACGCCTTCGTTCCAGGGCTAGCGCACTGAGACCCGCTGCCAGAGCGAGCGTCGCGGCGGCGAGCTCGGTCACGCGGAAGGCCGTCAGGAAGGATACATCGATAGCGCGGCGGAGGGTTGCGGCTACGTGGGCCGCCAGACCTGGGGGGATCTCAATGGCGCCGAGTTTCGTCACCTGCGCCTGGATCGCTTGGACGATCTCCGCCGGCAGTGACATGACGGAGAGCTGACGCTGGAGCTCGCCGCCGAACGCGGTCAGCGCGAGCACACCAACGATCGCCACCGCCAACAGACCCCCTGTCCGAGAGACGGCGTTGTTCACCCCGGCCGCGATGCCTGCGTGGCTCGAAGGAACCGAGCTCATCACCACGGTGGTCAACGGAGCGACGGCGATCGCCATGCCTAGACCTTGGAGCAGGATGATTGGGAAAAAGCTGGTCCAGTAGTTGTGCCCGTCCAAGCCAGGCAGCGCGTAGAGCGCGGTCGCGCCTGCAAAGATGAGCGGACCTGCGACCAATGGGACCTTCGGGCCGACGCGGTCGACCAGCCCGCCAGTCCACCGTGAGAGGACAAAGATCATCAGAACGAACGGGAGCATCGATGCACCCGCCGCCGTCGTCGAATAGCCCTGCACCTGGATCAAGTTGAAGGGCACCAGGAACAGGCTCCCACTCAGTCCCGCGTACAGGAGAAACGTCAAGAGGTTTGCGACGGTGAAGTTCTGCGACTGAAAGAGCGTGAGCGGCAACATTGGATAGCGCGTGCGCGCCTCGACGACGCCGAACAGGACCAGGGCGACGGCGCCCGCGATGACCGCGGCGATGACGGCTGGATGATCCAGCCCAAGGTTCGTCGCCTCCGTCAGGCCGTAGACGATCGAGCCGAGGCCGAGGGTCGCCAGCATCGCGCCACGCCAGTCAATCGAGGGCGGCGCGGAATCGTCGCGGCTTTCGGGGACCCGCCAAAGTGCGATCGCGACGGTCACAACGGCGAGTGGGACATTAATAAGGAATACCCAGCGCCAGGACAGGTGCTCCACGAAGAACCCGCCCAGAACTGGACCGACTGCGGTTGTCATGGCTGTGAAGGCCGACCACGTGCCGATCGCGCGTCCGCGTCGGTCCTCGTCGAACGCGGCGCTGATGATCGCCAGACTGTTGGGTGCGAGGAGCGCCCCGCCCACGCCCTGAGCCGCCCTGGCGAAGATCAGCCACTGGACATTCGGCGCGAGGCCACACATCACGGAGGAGCCAGCGAACAATCCAACGCCGACCGCGAAGACTCGCCGTCTGCCGAACCGGTCGCCGAGCGACCCGCCAACGAGAATGAGGGCCGCCAGGGCCAGGCTGTACGCCTCAACAACCCATTGAACACCGGCGACGTTGGCGCCAAGGTCGAGCTGGAGTACCGGCAGCGCCACGCTGACGACCGTGCCGTCGATGAAGACGATGCTCGAGCCGAGAATGGTGGCGGCGAGGATCCATGGCTCGTCGCGTTGGGCGCAGGGCTCCGCAATGGCACCGACCTCGGCGGCGCGCTCGTCAGAGGGTGCCTTGGGGAATGCAGCCACTCCGCTCTCCCAAGTTCAAGCTAGTAGCCAACGCTGGAGCATGAGCCATCCTAGAGGGACGGCTGTGGGTAGCACAAGGTGCGCTCAGAAAGGACCGGGCACGCCCTCACCCCCGCGCTCTCCCAGGGGGAGAGAGGGTAAGGCGTATTATGCGGTCGGTCGGTGCAGCATCGTTTATGCGGAGGAGAGTTGATCCAGGACCGGCCGGCCTCGAGGGCCGGTCGGGTCAACGGGCCGGTCAACTCTCCGGCGGCTGGAAGCAGCGCCTCGCTCTTGGGTGCGCCATCGTCCACGAGCCGCCACTCCTCTTTCTCGACGAGCCTACCGCGGGGTCGATCCCGTGTCGCGGCGGCGATTCTGGACCATGATCTACTCGCTGGCGAACGTGGGCTGGAGGACGTTTTCATCAGCCTGATCGGGAAGACCTAGGTCCCCGCGCCGAGGGTCGAAAAGCCGGGGATGCCGCAGAGCATATCCGAGTAGCCCAGAAGGGCGCCGGCTCGGGTGGCGCCGACCACGTAGCAGGTGCCTCCGATTGCGGGGAGGTTGATGGTCGTTTGCGTGGGTGCCATTCGTGCTCTGGCCGGAGCGATGCGTCCGGATGACGGTCGCGTCGTGCTCGACAACGAGATCTTGTTCGACGCGGCGTCGCGCATCGATCTTCCACCCCAGCGACGACACATGGGCTACGTGCCGCAACAGTACGCGCTGTTCCCGCACCTGGACGTGGCGGGGAACGTTGGGTTCGGCCTGAAGCAACGCGGAACCAAGGAGACCCGAGGACGGGTGGCACGCATGATTCACCTCGTGGGCCTCGCCGGCCCGGAGCGACGTCGGCCGCGGGAGCTCTCCGGTGGCCAGCAGCAACGCGTCGCCCTGGCTCGTGCGCTCATTCTCGAGCCGCGCATCCTGCTGTTGGACGAGCCATTCGCGGCCCTCGATGCCCAAATCCGCACGACCCTTCGACGCGAGCTGGCTGAGCTTCAGGCCAGTCTTGGCTTTCGGGCTCTGCTCGTGTCGCACGATCCCGAGGACGTTGCATTAGCGACCCAGTGCTTCACCTACGACCACGGTCGAATTGGCGAACAGGTCAGCGCATGAGATCGAGCGCTCCCGCTATCCTGGGCCGACGCGTTGGTCTCACTCCCCCTCGGATTGACCAACCCTGAGAAACAGTGATCGCACGCTGGGGATCTGCTGACCTAGAACGACGATTATTTTCCGCTTTTTGTGAAGAGATGACTAATTCTTCATGCCAATGCGTGGAAGTCTGTCATAATGTAATGTCTCGGTCTACTGACCTTCTACATCCTGAAGGCCAGTGGCGCTACCCGAAGACGGAAGTGGAGAACTCCATGTTCGCGAATGTCCGTCGCCATTCTTTCAGGGGCAACGCGCAGGTTCAGTGTTGAGATTCGACGGAAAGTTGCCATGCCGAGAAACGCGAGAACCTGCGACGCGCCGCACGGTCGGCCTCCGGTTGATAAAAACTCTTCGCCAACTTTCTGCGTGTTTCATGGGGACGGGACAATGATCAGACTTCTGATTGCCGCGGTACTCGGAATCATGGGGGTCGCTCTGGCGCTGGCCGGCCCGGCGGCGAACTCTGCCGCGCAGCCGGCGGTGGGAGAAACTCCGACGCCGACCGCTACCACGATCCCCGGGTATGTGCCAGGCCGCAACGACCGAACGATCGTCGTGGACGGCATCACGCGAGAGTATGTTGTGTTCATCCCCAACGGCTACACGGGGTCGGTGTCGACGCCGCTGGTGGTCCACTTCCACGGCGGAGGCGGCAGCGGGCCGTCCGCCTTCGGCACCAGCCGGTGGCCCCAGGTCGCCCAGGCCAACAACTTCATCGCCGTATTCCCCAGTGGGCTCGTGTATTGCACGAACGAGGGAACCGAGAGCAGGTGGAATAGCGTTGGCCTGTCGACGCCGGTGCTGTGCCCGGGGGAGGTGCTTGCCGACGACGTCAAGTTCGTCAGAGACATGGTCAGCGCCCTCAGAGCCAGCCTGAACATCGATTCAAACCGAACCTTCGGGTCCGGGTTCTCCAATGGGGGTGGACTGGTCATGACCCGCCTCATGGCGGAGACGCCGGACCTCTTCGCCTCGTTCGCTGCCGCGGGCATCGTGATGCAGGAGAGCCACCAGCCGGTGGGCAATGACGTGCGGTCGTTGTACAACCTGCTCGGCACTCGGGACCCGAAGATGCTCGATCATGCTGGCGTTCCTGGCCCCTTCCCGATGAACCCGGCAGCGATCGCGAGCGATCCGTTTCTCGGGACTGCGCACACAGGCGCGACCGAGACGCTGGACCTGAGCTCGAGCTATCAGGCCGCCTTGGAGCCGCCCTGCTACACCATCATGACCTACAACCAGAGCCTGATCGGTCGGGACAATGAGTTCGTTTTTCGCATGGTCAATAACCTGGTCCACGTGTTTCCGGACGGTGTGAACAATGCGTGCGGTCTGGTGGGCGCCCAGCTCTTCTGGGACTTCTTCCTCACCCATCCCAGGTCGCCGTCGCCCGCCACCCCCACGCCAACGTTCACATCTATCGGCACCCCAACTGTCACGTCCACGCCGACGTTCACATCTATCGGCACCCCAACTGTCACGTCCACGCCGACGGCTACTGGGTGCGCGTGGGGCGGCCACAACTTCACCCTCAATGCCACGGTGGCTCTGGTTCCGGGCGTGGTCCTGAGCTGGCTGCCTGGTACGTGCCAGACGGGCTACGTAGCATGGCGCCTCTCCATTGCAACTGGCCAAGTCGTGCAGTTGCCAGGCTCCCCGCTCCCGGCGTCGGCCACGACTCTCTCCGACCCAGCCCCGCCGGCCGGGGGCGCTTGCTACGCCCTGCAGGTGCTGAACGGGGGCTTCTTCACAGACGTGCTCTGTGTGCTGGAGGTAGCGGGAGCGAGCCAGGACCTCGCCGTCGGGTTGAACCAGAGTCTTTCCGGGCAACTCTCGTGGACCGCTGCTTCCGGTGCTACAGGGTATTTGCGCAACCAGGTGCTCCCCATCAGTGCTTCACTACCCCTCCCAACGAGCCCGACGTCGAGCAACTTTCCAGCGGTGAGCAACGCACTGAACTGCTTCTCGCTAGTCGCCAACCTTTCGGGCTCATCGCCATACAGCGATCTCGTTTGCGCGTGGCCAATGCCCGGGTTCGGCAACGTGCCGTGAGCAAGGAGTGGTACAAAGCCGTCCCGAGCACGAGGCCCCTGGATTTCCGGGGGCCTCGTGCTCGGCGAGGAGCTGCTTGTCGACGGCGTGGGCTATCGCTTGACGGACGCGCAGGTCCGTGATCTCAGGTGCACTGGCGTGGCTCGGGCGGAGCTGGAACAGAGTGAATCTGATCTGCGCGGGCGTGAAGTAGACCGCGCCACCCTGGCGCGGCTCCCACTCCCTCTTCAGCACGCTGCCCGTCTCGGACCGAATGGTGATGTCGGCCACGAGCTGTGCGGCCCCCGAAAGGAGGTTCGCGGCAACAGCGTTCGTGTCCTGCATGAAGATGATGCGGAGCCGATCGATCTTCGGCCGGCCATAAACGTATCCGTCGAAGGCGGTCGCCTCGATGGCCGAGCCCGGATCCCAGCTATCCAGCTTGAAGGCGCCGAGACCAACGTAGTCGCGCGTCCAGAACGGCATGGTTACCCATGCGTCGGGTCGGAGCTCCGCAGACAGCGGCTCCAGAACGTGGCGCGGAAGTGGGACGAATGTTTCCAGGAGATCCGCTGTCGGGTACGACTGGCTCTACCGCACGACAAGAGTAAGCGGGTCCGGCGCCTCCACCTGCTGCATGAGGCGCTGGGGGAAATCTCCAGAGACGCCCAGCTCCGGGCGTTTGAGCACCGTCCACGTGAAGACGAGGTCCTCGGCTGTGAAGGGCTTGCCATCTTGCCAGGTGAGGTTGGGTTTGAGACGGTAGGTAGTTTGCATCCGTCCGTCTGGAGAGACTTGCCACGATGCCGTGTTCAGCTCGGGCAGGACTGTTGCAAGCTGCGGACGAGGGGTTCCTTGCCCATCCCGTTGGGAGATCGTCGCATTGAAGAGCCGAAAGGTCGTGGAGCTACTGACACCGACCTGGGCTCCTGCACTCAAGTTCTCCGGCTCGCCCCGAGCGATGAAGACAAGCGTCGGACTCGGCCGCGTAGGCGTTGAAGCGCGATGTTCGTGCCCCCTGGGGTGTGCTTGCGCATGCGCCCAGGAGCATTCCAAGCAAAAGTGCCATCGTCGCCGCGCGGGTGTGTCTCATCCGTGCTCCTTCGAACGACGTCTATGCGCTAATTCTCCCTGAATTCGCGCGGTGGCGGCCACCAAGAGCGTTGGTGCGCCCTAATATAGGGCTACTGCACCGTCGGGCCACTCCGATGGAGCCAGCGACGGAGCGTCTTGCGAATGGAGCCTGAATGGGCAGGCTGAAGGCGACGCTGTACGACCTCTGCATGCAGCTCGCCGCTGTGCGGATCGATCCACTACGGAGACGGGTCGTCGCCCCAACGCGCGGCCGAGTCCTCGAGCTCGGCATCGGGACCGGCTTGAACCTCCGACACTACGGCCCGAATGCGACAGTCGTCGGCGTCGAGCCGAATCGCGACATGCTGAAGCGGGCCGCGCCGCGGGCCGCGGCGGCCACCGCGCCGATCAGCCTGATAGCGGGCTACGGCGAATCGTTGCCGTTTCGGGACTCATCGTTCGACGAGGTCGTCGTCACACTCGTCCTCTGCAGCGTGGGTTCGCCCATGGCAACCCTGGCCGAGCTACACCGCGTGCTGAAGCCAGGCGGCACCCTTCGTTTCCTGGAGCACGTGCGCAGCCCGAGCGTGGGGTGGGCGCGCGTTCAAGACATCGTGACGCCATTCTGGCGCGCGATCGCCGACGGCTGCTGTCCCAACCGCACGACGGAGACCAGCATCACGCGGGCACGCTTCGCGATCGAAACCATCGACCGCTTTTCTCTCGGCCCCTACCCGACCCGTCCCCAGATCCTCGGGTCAGCCACCCGAGACGGATGACACGCGGATTCAGCCGTCCCCATGAATGCGGCGCCGCTCCAGCGCCAAGGCGCTGAGGCCTCCAAGCAACGCAAGCGTGGCGGCGGCGAGCTCGGTCACGCGGAAGGCGGTGAGGAACGCCTCGTCGATGGCGCCAAGTTTGGTTTGCTGCGCCTGGATCGTTTGGACGAACTCCGGCGGCAGCGATAGGCCGGAGAGCTGGCGCTGGAGCTCGCTGCCGAACGCGGTTAGCGCGAGGACGCCGACGAGCGCGACCGCCAGGAGGCCTCCTGTACGAGAGACCGCATGGCAGCATCGATGCTCCCGCGGCCGTCGTCGAATAGCCCTGCACCTGAATCAGATTGAAGGGCACGCGCCTCTCCCGAGTTCTGATTGGGAGGACTTAGGCTCCCGCGCCGAGGTTCGAAAAGCCGGGGATGCCACAGAGCATATCCGAGTACCCCAGAAGGGCGCCGGCTCGGGTGGCGCCGACCACGTAGCACGTGCCTCCGATTGCGGGGAGGTTGATGGTCGTTTGCGTGGGTGGCAGCGTTTGCAGGCTCCCGCCGACGGTCAGCAGCAAGTAGTTGTCCGGCTGGCCGCTTGACGGAGTCGCCCACGACAGACTCGCCGTGCTCGACTGATTGAGCTGGAGCGTGAAGCTCCGCGGGTGGCCGGTCGCGGTGTGGAACCCGACATTCGCGCACAGAGCATCGGACTGAGCCTGCGGCGTCGTGCCAAGGGGGAGGATGGCGTAGCAGACCAGACCTGGCGGGGCCGTCACGTCGACGAACCCGGTCGCGGTCGGGCCCAGGGAAACGGGCAGGACACTCACCACGCCGTTCACGAGCCGCAGAATTCCGTAGCCCGTCTGGCCGATGCCGCTCTGCCAGGCCAGGGACACCCCATTTGGGATAGTGGTGACACTAAGGCCTCTGCCGCCCGCGCTCACCACGCCGGAGGCCGCGCTCACGGCTGCGCCGCAATTGATTCGACCCCATCCGAAGGTCGTGTCGTAGCCAGGTGTTCCCAGGTCGACGGCTGTCGACTGCAGAATGGAAGCGATAGCGCCAGCCCCCAGAGACGGCTTGGCGGAGCGGATGAGAGCAGCGCAGGCGGCGACGTGCGGTGTTGCCATAGACGTGCCATTGGCAGTGAAGTAGCCCCCGTCCAGCCACGTGCTCTGGATGCCCACACCCGGCGCCGACAGAAACACGGAGTTGTTCCGATTCGAGAACGACGGATGTCCGTCGCTGTTGTTCGTCGCGGCGATACTCGCCACGCCGGCGCATCCCGCGGGGAAGATCGTGGACGTGCTGCCGTCGTTGCCGGCGGCGGCCGCGATGAACACACCCGCGCCGACCGCGACGTTGATCGGATCCTGCAGGTAGGATGGGCACCCACCCGTCACGCCGCCGCCGAGGCTCAAGCTAATCGCGGCGGCGCCAGTCTGCGCGGCGAACGCGATCGCGTTCGCGACGTCGGAGAGATAGCCACTTCCCTGGCAATCCAACACTTTGACGGGCATGACGCGCACGCCGGGGGCCATCCCCGCGATACCGACGGGTGCGGCGCCCGATAGCGTGCTTGCGGCGGCGATGGTGCCGGAGACGTGGGTGCCATGACCATCGTCGTCCACCGGCGACGTCGGAACCGAGCACCCGGTTGACAGCGGGGTGGAAAGAAATACGTGCTCCTCAGCACTCCTACCAGGAGCATACGCCCATTGCGTCGCGAGGTCGGGGTGACTTGCAGTGATACCGGAGTCGAGAACCGCGACCCGAAGGGTGTTGAGGCCGATCGTGACGCCCCATGCGTCGGGCATGTTGATGCGGACCAAGTCTTGCTGACCCGACCCGTAGAGCGGATCGGTGGGCACAAGCGGAGTCGCCTTCGTCACGACGTAATCGGGCTCCGCGTACTCCACCGTGGGGAGCTGCGCCAGCCGACGCGCCGTCTCCACTTCGCGGCCTGGCTCGACCTCCACGACCCGTGCTCCCGCCGTGCCGACCCGCTGGATCTCCCGCACACCCTGCTCGGCGAGCGACCGAGCGGCCTGACCTGGATCACCCCCGCGGAACTTCACCACGACGCGGCCGCGCGCAACTCGCTCCGCGGCGCCCGGCGGCGTTGTAACGACCTGCCGCACGTCCGTCAGGCCCGAAATGGCGCTCGCCTCCGCGCTACCACCCGGCCTCATGAAAGAGCAAACGATGGCCACAACGCCGACGAGGGCGAGAAGGCGACCTTTTGTTCCCAAACGTATCACTTTATGTTGGAACAGCGTGTCATCCAGACGCCAAAGTCGAGACCGATGATTGCCTCATGGCTCGCCAACGCGTCCGCAATGTTGGTCTTGGGTCAAGTATAGGCATTCCTTTTTCTAACGGCACCCGAAAGCGTGACAGTCCGTGAACACTGTGACGGCGTTCACTCTCCGTTTACGCCCCGCCATCTCGTCGTTAACCGTGCAATGCCAACTATGAATGACGGACGGAAGATCGGGAGGGAGGAACTATGTCGTTTCAACGAGGAATACTCGTGCGAGGTTTGAGCAGGCTCACGCTCGCGGTGGCGATGATCGTGACCTTCGGAGCCACTGGCCAGGGAGCCAGGGCCCAGGAGGAGATGGGGACGGTCGTGCTCGTCCCAAGCGAAGGCCGCGGCATGGTGTTGACCGACGGCGGAGGATACACGCTCTACACCTGGGCCGGCGACGAGCCAGGCGTGAGCAACTGCTACGACGCCTGCGCCAACGCGTGGCCAGCGTACATGGCCTGGGACGTCATGGGTTCACCGGACGTGCCGGGCACCCTCGGTCTCATCGATCGAGGTGATGGCACGTGGCAAGTCGCCCTCGACGATTGGCCGCTCTATTACTTCGCCCGCGACGCTAGCCCCGGCGACGTGAACGGGGAAGGGTCGATGGGCTTTGGGGCTCAATGGTTCATCTACGTCCTGGTCGCACCAGAGCCGGCCCCAGCGACGATTGCCGAGCCGGCACCGGTGCCCGCTGCTGAGATCCCAGCGCCTGCTCCCGCCGCTTCGGCGCCCGAGCAGACGGTTCCCGCCACGACGGCTCCCGCGGCGGCTGTGCCCGCGCCAGCGCCACCAGGAGTCGCAGGTCCTGGGCTGCTGCCGCCGGGCTTCATCCCCAACGGCTACGCCCAGACATTGACGGTTGTGGCACCACCAAACGGGATCGTCAACCTGAGCTGGGTCCCGAATCCAGCGGCGCAAGCGTACCGCATCTACGGGACGCAGGCTTCGCAGCCGACGAACCTCACGGTCGTCCAGAACGTGACGCAGGCCATCGGCGAGCTCGCGACGACCGGAATGGTCACGGGACTCACCCCGGGCGTCAGCTACCTCATTCAGATTCGCGCGGTGGAGCCGAACGGCACGGAGCTGGCCGCCCCGGCCACGGTACTGGCCGGTGGCCCACCACCATCACTCCCCGCTCCATCCGCGATCGGTGCGGCCACAGGACTTGCAATCCTGTCTTCCTCACCGACGACGGTCACCGTCTCCTGGACACCGATCCTCGGCGCGAGGTCCTACCAGGTGATGCAGTCGGGCACACCGATCGGACCGTTCGCCCCATCGGCGATGGGCCAGACGACCAATAATGGGGCGACCATCACCGGCCTGCAGCCGAACACGACGTATTACTTCCAGCTCATGGCGATGGATGGACTCGGAAATCAGAGCCCGATGTCCAACACGGTGAGCGCATCGACCATGGCGGCGGGAGCTGCGTCCACGGGCCTGAGCGTGGGTGGCTTGACCGCGACGACTGCAACGCTGTCGTGGACGCCGGTGCCCGGGGCCGCCTTCTACCAGATCGGCCAGGCCTTGAGTCCGAACGGCCCGTTCGCTTCGGCGAACCTCATGAGCCCGACCAGCACCAGCGTCACGGTGACGGGTCTCACCCCTGGAGTGACCTATTACTTCCAAGTCAGCGCCCTGGACGCGGCGGGCAACCAGATCCTGGCAACACCGGCGGCCGCGGCCGCTACGCTGTCGACCGGCGGTCCGCTCGGCGGCGCCACAGTAGCCGCGCCGGCGAACCTCGTGGCCTCGGCGACGACTGGCTCCACAGTCACCCTGAGCTGGGCTGCGAGCCAGGGAGCAACCTCGTACGCCATTCTTCAGAGCTCGAACCCCAACGGACCGTTCTTCCAGGCCACAACGGCCAGCATGAGCGGAACAGGCGCGACGATCGGCGGGCTCGTGCCAAACACGACGTACTACTTCCAGATCGTGGCCCTCGATCCCTCGGGGCGACAGAGCATCGCTTCGAACACGACGACCGCGATGACGACGTCTGCGCTCGCGTCGCCGAAGCCGTAGACTCGCGGTCTGGCACCCTCTCCTGCCGCGGCGGGAGAGGGTAGGGGTGAGGGCGCCCCAGCTTCGCATCCAGAATCTCTGAGGTCGAAGACCGGGCGCCCTCACCTAGCCTCCCCCACTGCGGTGGGCGAGGAATACTCCGAGCCCGCCTCTCCCCGTGCATGGACGTAACAACCCTCGCGGTCGGCAGTGTTAGACTCCCCTGCCAAAGGCCCCATAGACAGCGCCTTCGAGTTTCAACGTTCAGCAGGGATGTAGTGGAGTCAGTAGACGTTTCGATTCGCGTGCGTTACGCCGAGACTGACAAGATGGGCATCGTGTACCACGCGAACTACCTCGTCTGGTTCGAGATCGGACGGACCGAGTTCCTCCGCGAGCGGGGCTTCGCCTATCGCGATCTGGAGGAGGAAGAGGACTGCCACATCGTCGTGGCAAGCCTCTCCTGCACCTTTCGGGCGCCGGCCCGCTACGACGACGTCCTCACGATACGGACGTTCATCAAGAGCGTACGCAGTCGAGTCGTCGTCTTCGAGTACGAGGTGCTTCACGAAGACGGGAGACGACTCGCAACCGGGGAAACAACCCACGTCGTTACCGACCATCTGGGGAAGCCACGAGTCCTGCCGGAGCAATATCGTCGGGCGCTAGAGGGTCCGCCATCGGATCTGGCGGTTGGCGTCGCTCCCACGCCATGAATACCGCAACGCCGGCCGCGCCGACCAACAGGATCACGACCCCATTCCCCATGAGCCACAGGTTGGCCGTACGAAGGAGTCCGAAGCCGCCTCCTAGCACCGCGAAGGCGATGGCCGCGCCGAGATACGCAGCCAGGTTGGATCGCATCATGCGGCGGGCGACCATCGCGGCGAGCGCCACTCCGACGACGATCCACACCACGGTCGCGAGCCCGTCCTTCGGGTTGAATGTGGTCAATGCGGGTACGAGCGCGAGCGGCAGAGCCGCTAAGATGAGCCGTCGCTCGCTCCGAATAAGCAACCGCAGATGCAGATACGTCACCAGCGCGGCCATGATGGCGAGGACCGGTAAGCGCCCGTGAGCGAGCTCGGCGACTGCCGGGATCAGCGATTGCGCAGACTCTCGGGCGCCGTCCGAATCGGCGAAGCCCAGCGCTGCGATCGACGCGGTTACGACGCGCGCAGCGAGCGCGACCACCAATGCGACGAGCGTGGCATCGACCACCCAGCCCCGACGTCCCGTGGTCGGGATGATGCTGGGGGCCACGCGAGCTCGCCAAACGCCCAGGAGGGCGGCGGCCAGAAGGCCGGCCAAGACGCCGATGAGCCCAAGCAGCACCACTTTCTGGGTGACCTGCACAACGACGAACGTCTCGAGGGGCGTGGCTGTTGGATACGCCGCGAAGAACGACGGAACGTTGTTGATCTCCTCGATGAGTCCGATCAACGCAAACGCCGCGCCGACCTTGATCGGGACACGGGCCGGCAGGACTCTTGCCCGCGTCAGCGCGAGGAAGCCCAGGACGTTCAGGCAGATCAACCCGAGGCCGTAGATGAGCCCGATGGCCGAGGCGGCGACGTGTTTGAGATCCACAGCGGAGCGTTCTCGTTCCCATTGCTCCGGGATCTTCACAAAGGGCCGATAGCCTGAGACGCGATCCCCGATGACGTCGAGCTGTGCACGAAGCGTCGCTTCGCCGTAACGCACGTCCGTCCGCTCGAACACAAACCGATGATCGACGCGATTGGGGCGCTCCACCTGGGCCTGATTGACGAGCGAGAGGGCATCCGCCGACCAACCCGGCTGCTGCACGATATAGGCTTCGGCCAGACGCCTCGCGTCGCCGTCGGCTAGGCGGGCGCCGGGCGTCGTCTCCGCCAGGTTGTAGGTCATGGAAAACGGCCGCCCCTGCGGTGGGGCGTCCGGGAGCAGCTCGACACGGTACTCATCCCGCTGCTGGGGGCGAGCGTACCTGACTTGCCACAGCGCTGTTGGGATGAACTGCCCAAAAACCTCGCGCGCTTCATCTTCGCCCACCTCATCCCGCAGATACTCCCTCGCGAGGTCATCGTCGGCGGGCGGGCCGCCCGCCCTGGGACCCGTCTCGACCGCCGCCGTCCGCAGGTAGTCCTGTGTTGGCAAGCCCGCCTGCTCCATCGTCGAGTCCGCTCTGGCGAGCGCCCCTTCGCGCGCGTACCTCATCGGGTGGGTGGGCGGCGTGCCAAGCGCCAAAGCAATCAAGGCCGCGCCTTCGACAACCCCGACCACGAGCAGGCCTCGGCGGAGTCTTGCGCTGAGCGGCACGTAGCGCCATTGGCCGCGAACCCCCGGCGCCGATGGCGCCGGCTCTTCCTGCTCCTCTTGATCCGCCCAATTCAAGAGCGGCTCCGCGGGTTCGAAGCCGCCGCGTCTTGCCGCCCTCACGACCGAGATTGCCGCGACGCAGAGCGGGAGAGCGGTGAAGGCGTAGGAGAGAACGGTCGTCGGGAGAGACCCGGCCTGCTGCAGCGCGCTGGCGCCCTGGAACGCGTTGAACGTGTAGTGCGCCGCCATCGACGTGAGGATTCCGTAGCGCACCATGAGCCAGCCCCAGAAGACCCCGGCGATGGTGAGCTCGAGCCCACGCGCGTAGAACGGATCCTGGGGATACGAGGCGTGGAGAAAGCCCCAAGCGGCGGCGCTGAGGACGATGGCCGACCAGAGCGCCGCGCGCGGCCTGCCTCGGAACACGCGAAGGAACACGCCGGTGAAGAGGCAGATGGCGAAGAGGCGGAACGCGGACTCCTCGAACGAAGCCGCCAGGTATCCAATGGAAGGAACGAGAACCCAGGGAGCGAACACGCTGTACAGGTCGCCGTAGTCCGTCTCGGCAGGCACCCAGAAGCCGATGCGGGTGCCGACGATATAGTAGAGCAGCTGGTACGCCACCACCACCGCCGCTCCGACCACGCCGACGCCAAGTGCCACGACCCCAGGCTTCGTCGCGACACCTCGCCACGTGAACAGTCCGGCGAGGCCAAGATGGTCGGGGAATCGCCGACGGTAGAGCGCATCGCCGGCGACCGCGAAGATCCCGATAGAGGCGGCCTGGGGCACACCCGATGCGAGCGCGGAGATGAGCTGCTGGACGAGGAATGCGTCCCAGGCGGTGAGGGTGTCGTATGACGCGATGCTTATTGGAAGCTCGTTGAGCGAGTTGATGAACACCAGGACCGCCCCGATGACGCCGAGGACCGCGGGTGTCCGCAGGCGGAGAGATCGGCGCGCGAATCCGCGGACGACGACCACGAGGGCGACGACGAAGAGGGGCACGAAGACCAGCCCCGTGTCGATAACCAGCACCAAGTTGTTGGCCGACCGAAGAGCCTGGTAGTCCCGCTGCCATTGCTCCGGCACTTTCAAGGCGCGGCGGAATTCGCCGACTTGATCGCCGTAGAGAACCACGCTGAATCGGACTTGGGCATCCTCGGGCAGCCGGACCGGACCTGTACGAAGCGCTTCGTCTGCGCGCTCCCAGATGAAGCGCCAGTCCAGACGTGCAGGCCGCTCGGTACTGGTCCCTTCCACCAACCGCCAGTCACCGGGCAGCCGCGCGAGATCGCGACGGGCCGCCTCGGCCGCCGCCAGCGCGTCGGCCCGCGCGAGGCGGGCGCCCGGCGCGGTTTCGTCGACGACGTGGGCATAGCTGTCGATCTTCCCGTCGGGTGAGATCCCGACACGGAACTCCTCCTTCTGGAGCGGGCGAAAGTATCGGGTTCCAAATCCCCAGAGCGCGACGGCGTCCGCGAGCTGGGCCGTGGCCTCGACTCCGAGCTCTTTCTCGAGGTACGTCTTGGCGTTGTCGTCGGTCCGCCAGACGGTGGCGCTCATGTACCCGTTGACGTCGCCGCCGGTTTGACGGATGAACGACTCGGCCAGGCCGGGAGCCGCGTCTCGGGTCACGCCGAAGGTGATGTGGTGCTCGGGGAACGCCTGTCGATGGAAGTTGAAATAGAAGACGAGGCACGCGACAGTTAGTGCGGTCGCCCCGATGACCTGCCAGACCCAGCCGGGTCCAGGTCGTTGGCCAGGTCGTTGAAAGGAAGCAGAAGGGGTAGCCATCGCCCGGAGCATAGCACGCGGCTAGCGCTGCTCTCATCTGCTGCCGTTTGGAAGAGCCTAAGTCCCTGGACTGCAGGTTCTGTCGCTAAAATGTGATAGTCAACCCAAAAGGAGGACATGATGTCAGGGCGAATTCTCGCTGTGCTACGTGCAAGACAGGTCATCGTGGCGATTCTTCTCATAGGCTTGACGAATGCTCAGTCAACTTACGCCCAGAATCAGGGCGAGGCGGCGCAAATTCGCGAGCTGGCCGAGCGGCTGCTCCTACCTTCTTATGGATATTCAGGTAGGTACCCAATGGGCTCACCGGGCGGAGCTCCGGTCGAAGAACCATCCGTGGAACTGCTGGTTGGGCGACTGCCGAATGATCCGGGGCTAGATGTGCCAGTACCTCCTGGCGGTCGCCTTCTTGGAAGCGCGGTTCGCAGCGGCAGTATGTACCCAGCGAGCAACATAGAGGTCGTTATTGAGGCGCCCGGGGCGCCTGGAAGCGTCGCCGCGTACTACGATCGCTCGCTTCCCGATTTCGGATGGAGCTCGGGGAGTTTCGGGATGGGAAGCACTGGTGGCTTTCAGCAGGTGGCTGCTCAGCGCTCTTCCTATTTCTGTCGGGACGAGGACAACGCCACGCTGACCGTCCAGATCCAACCCAGGGCCAAGCAGCCCGACATGGCTGACGTGCGCATGACGCTGAGTGGAAGCAGTCCGCCGTGTCTCGTTCCAACACCGCCGAGCGCTCCCAGTGACCTCCCATACGGCGGCAGGTTTTCCTCGCCCTATCAGAGTCTACCCACGCTTTATCCCCCGGATGGGGTAACGATTCGCCAGAGCGGCGGTTACGGGGGCAGTAGCGGTAGCTTCAGCATGGAAGCCCGTGCGTGGACAGCGATGAGCGCGGCTGACCTCGAGGCATTCTTCGCCCGGCAAGTAGCGGAGAGTGGTTGGACTCGCCTTTCCGGTAGCGCCGACGGTCTCGTAGCGTGGAGCGCTTGGTCTGTCCCTGATGCAGAAGGAGCGCAAGGATTCCTTTCGATACGGGAGCTCCCCGGCACTGACCAGCGCATCCTAAGCATTCGTACTGACTCCGAAGCGGACGATCAGGGAGGATCGTTTTATTCAGGCTACTCTTACGGCCCTTACGGCTCTCCGTACGTAATCAGCCCTCCCTCCGTAAGCATCACACCCGCCGGCAGCGGCGGACTTCCGCAGGAGGGGGATGATTGACTTCCCCCGACGTGGAGGCACGGACGGGTATGTCAACGAATGGATCCAACCGATCGGAGGCATCCGGAAGGTGCCGGGGTCTTTCTCTCTGCTAAGTAGATCAGGGAAGCGCTGTGCGGTACAACACGACTTCCATGCAACTCGTCGTGTTCACGGGCCTGCCAGGGACCGGGAAGTCCACACTTGCAGAGTACGCAGCGCAGGTATTGCAGTGCCCGGTATTCAGCAAGGACCGCTTGGAAGCCACCTTGTGGCGCTCCGGCATCAAGCGTGAGGCCAACTCCGGATGGGCAGCCTACGAGTTGCTCACGACGATGGCCGAAGGTCAGCTGCAACTAGGACAGTCAGTGATCCTAGATAGTGTCGTCACGTCGGAGCGCCTCAGATCTGTGTGGCGTACCCTGGGGGTGCAGTATGGAGCCGCCTTCCGTGTGGTCGAGTGCATCTGCTCGGATCGGGAACTGCATCAACGGCGGCTCATTGGGAGGACACGCGGCATTCCTGGATGGCATGAACTGTCGTGGGATGACGTGGAACACGTCCGAACAGAGTACGAGCCCTGGCAGGAGAAGCGACTCGTGCTCGATGCTGTTGACTCGCCAGACAGCAACCGCGACGTACTCTGCTCGTACCTCCTGGGCTGAGCGACATCCTCCTATCTGTCATGTAAGCGATGGTTCAAGTGGCGTTTCACTCTTGGCCACTCCGAGTCTATGATCGAATACATTGCGGTATCCCGTATAGAACCATCGTATGCAACTTTGTCTGCGCGCTTTATTCCATCGAGCTCGGCACCGATCCCGGTGATCGCTGCCCGTGATCGTGCGTTGCGTGCATCCGCTCGCAGGCTTACACGGTGCACGAGCCAAGTCTCGAAGGCGTGAGTCAACATCAGCAGCTTCGCTTCGACGTTTATTCGGGTTCTTTGGGCGCTGGGAGCAAGCCACGTCCAACCGATCTCCACAACGTCTGGCAAATGATTCCCGCGCTGATGCTCGCTGCCGGGGGCCCAGGTCCAAAATTCAATGTTGCCAAATCGAGTTGAGCCAACGACCTCCTGAGTGCGCAGATCTATCGTGGCGAAAGGGAGCATGGTATTTGCCTGGCAGCCGTCCAGGGCAGACTGCACCCATCGCAGCATCGCGGCCTCGTCGGCAGGCACGTCCGTGAAGCTATATGTCTCACGGGACTCCGTGGCCGCGTAAAGCAGGCCAGGCACGTGATCGAGTGACAGCGGCTCCAGACGGACCTGCTTGCCCTGTAGGATCACTGTGTCTAGCAAAGGCTACCGACCTCCGTGTCGCCATCGACAATGGCCAGCGAAAACAGCGCCTCGAACGATGAGTCAAGGGAGCATGCTCGTTCAGCGTCTGACAGAGGAATGCGCATTGACGTGCACCATCTTATTCGGCTCCAGCCAAGGGTTAAGGCTTTCCCGAGACGGCTGGCCCTTGTGATACACGGAAACCAGGTCGGACAGGTTGCAGCGCTGTGGCGCTATCCCGTGAAGTCAATGCTCGGGGAGTGCCTCCCCGAGCTCGCCGTCGACGCTCGACGCTCGTGGGGTCGTCGGTGATCGGCTCTTCGCAGTTCGCACGAGTCGCGGGAAGTTCGGCAGCGGGAAGACGACACGACGCTTTGAGCGCGTCGACGGCCTACTCGGCTTTCGCGCTTGGTACGACGGCGCCACCCCAATCGTCCTCCTTCCCTCCGGTGCGACAGTTCGCGGCGATGAGCAGATCGTTGATGAGGTCCTTAGCGCGGCAGTCAGCCTGCAGGTGTCTCTGTCTCGGGAGAGCGCCGTGTCGCACTTCGACGCAGGTGCAGTCCATCTACTCACGACGGCATCGCTGCGGTGGCTACAGTCCCGCGAACCAGCATCGCGTATTGACGCCCGCCGGTTCCGCCCCAACTGCGTCCTGGAAGTAGAGGGCGAGGGGCTGATAGAAGACGCCTGGCCCGGACAAGACATCCGACTCGGGAATACCGTAGTGCTCCACATCGTAGAGCGGACAGAACGTTGCGTCATGCCAAACCTTGCCCAGGATGATCTCCCTACCGATTCCGCGATACTCCGCAGTCTCGCGGACGGCAATGCCGCCTGCTTGGGAGTGTATGCGGCAGTGCTCCAACCAGGAACCGTGAGCCAAGGCGACCACGCTTATCTGATGTAGCGGTACGCGCGAGCAAACACCCAGCCGGCCAAAATCGAGCTTGGCACCTTCGTGATCTGTTGGCCTACAGACGTTCGATCTTTTCGATCCGGTAGCCGCGAGGACCCATCGGAGTCTGAACCTCGATAACCTCTCCGACCCGTCGCTCCATCAGAGCCTTGCCCAACGGGGATTGAATGGAAATACCACCATCCCGCACGCCCTTCTCGCCAAAACCCACGATCCTGTAGACGACCTGCTCATCTTCAATGAGGCTGTGAACGGTGACGGTCGCACCCAAGTCAACCTTTTCGGTCGAGTCTCCTGCATAAACGCTGGAAGCGGCGAGCGTCGCACGAACGCCGTTGATGCGCGATTGGACCTCGGAGAGGCGCTGTTTCGCCGCTGAGTACGGCGCGTTCTCGCGGAAGTCCTTGTCCGCCGCCGCGCTCCGAAGCTGCTCGGTGACCGCCGGGCGGACTCGCTCCTCGAGCTCGACCAACTCCTCGCTGAGCGCCGCGAAGCCTTGCTCGGTGACGAGCACCTCTTCGGGCGCTTCCGACTTCGCGCCATCAACCCGGCGACGGACTGGAGGGCGTTGCAGACGGACAGAGGCGCCGAGATTGACGTCGGTTGCGTGTTGCGTGCTCAGGTTTCTGAGAAATGCCTTGACCGGCGCGAGTCTGCGATTCAGGTCCGCCCTGGAGGCCGAAAACTGGTCTCGATACAGGTAGACCTGTTCCGGCGTAATCTCCGCGACCGGCGTATCAGTGCCTAGCCACCTACTGAACCGGCTGAGCTCTCGGGAGGTCACCCCGCGATCCTCGAACTCAGCGTTCGCGACATACGCGCTGACCGCTTGCCCAAGTGTCTGGTTGCGGCTTACCGGCGGATTGTTCGCACTCAAGAGCAGACGTCCCCCTCAATGTGTTCGCTGTGAGCGCCGCCAACGGCGGCGGCGAGACTGCAGAATCGCGTCCTTCTCCGTCGTTCTTGCAACGGCTATGGAGAATCAACTTTAGTCGCCACTGATCATTATGTCATGAGCGGATCTACATGAGGAGATGGTCGCAGCGACAGCGCGCTCTCCGAATCTGATTCCTCTTCGATGGCACTCTTGCCCACTGCCTCCCCGATCTTCAACAGCGGGTTGCCCACGGCCGCTTGGCGGATCTGGCGCTCGAGGTCGTCAGCGAGCGCAGGGTTGCCCCGCAGGTACTCTTTGGAATTCTCGCGTCCTTGCCCGAGACGAGTACCTTCATGTGAATAGAAGGCCCCACTCTTCTTCACAATCTCCAGGTCCGTTGCCACGTCCAGGAGGCTGCCCTCGCGGGAGATGCCCTCGTTGAACATGATGTCGAACTCGGCAGTCCTGAAGGGAGGTGCGACCTTGTTCTTCACCACCTTAACTCGGGTGCGGTTTCCTATGACCGTCGTGCCCTGCTTGATTGAGTCGATCCGGCGAATGTCCAGTCGCACCGACGCATAGAACTTCAGCGATCGACCGCCCGGGGTGGTTTCGGGGCTGCCGAACATCACGCCGATCTTCTCGCGTAGCTGATTGGTGAAGATGACCGACGTGTGCGAGCGGCTGATGGCACCGGCGAGCTTGCGCAAGGCTTGAGACATGAGCCGCGCTTGCAAGCCCATATGCGCATCGCCCATGTCCCCCTCGAGCTCCGCGCGCGGTACGAGCGCGGCGACTGAGTCGATGCACACCACGTCCAGCGCGCCGCTGCGCACCAACGTCTCGGCGATCTCCAGCGCCTGCTCGCCGTTGTCCGGCTGTGAGATCAGCATCTTGTCGACGTCCACACCGCAATGGTGCGCATAGGACGGATCGAAGGCGTGCTCGGCGTCGATGAGGGCGGCCACTCCTCCGGTGCCCTGCGCGTTGGCAATGATGTGCTGGAGCAACGTGGTCTTCCCGGATGACTCCGGCCCAAAAATCTCGGTCACACGTCCACGAGGGATACCGCCCACCCCAAGGGCGATGTCGAGCGCGATCGAGCCCGTTGGGATCACCTCGAGCGCAAACCGGTCGGCCGCGTCCCCCAGCCGCATGATTGCGCCACGACCAAAGTTCTTCTCGATCTGGCCCAATGCCAATTCGAGTGCTTGTGCCTTGTCTTTGTCGATCGCCCGTCTATTCACCGTTAGGATTCGGCTCAGCCTCCAACAGGTTCCCTGCAGGATCGGCTATTAGCATAGCACGTATGTTCCACCTGCGTTCAAAACTCAGCGCCACAGCAGTAATCCGCGTATCCTTTATGCGCATTTGGAAACCCTTCCCGGCGGGCGAGGTCTGTGGCGGAATCGAGTGATGGAGTGCCGGCGACGCGGAGCCAGGGAGACGGGGAACCTGCAGCACCAGCAGCAGCAGCGACCGAGCCAACTGGTTATCGCACCCGCCATCGGGCGCTCCAGGCATTCGAATCTCGGGATTTTCGCCTCCTGTGGCTCAGTCAGTTCACTACCGCCATGGGCCAGTGGATGGACCAGGTCGCTCGGGGATGGCTGCTCTACGATCTGACGGGCTCTCCACTCCAGCTCGGGCTGGTCGGCGTCATTCGAGTGTTCCCGCTGATACTCCTGTCCCCTGTCGCCGGCACCATGGCGGACCGCTATGGAAGGAAGACACAGCTCACCGCCGCGCAAGTTCTCAACGGCGCGGCGAACCTGATCCTTGCGCTGTTGATCCTACACGGCGGCGTCGAACCCTGGCACGTCTACGCCACCGGGCTGATCGCCGCCACCGTTCAGGTATTTCAAGGACCCGCGCGGCAATCGATGGTGCCCGAATCGGTCGGCCGCGCAAATCTCACCAACGCGATCGGGCTGAACTCGCTGGCGTTCAATATCAGCCGAATGCTCGGCCCCGCCGCCGCGGGAGCCCTGATAGCCATCATCGGCCCAGGCGGCTCCTACATGACGCAAGCCGCGATCTTCTTCGCCTCCACGGTCTGGACCCTCCAGCTCGGATTGCCGAATCGGGCCCCCACGAGCGACTTTGCACACGGGCGACACAGGCGAACGTTCAAGGAGAGCATGTTCGACGGGTGGCGCTACGTCCTGGACAACCAGACGATTCGAACGGGCATGATCATCTCCGGCGTCATCTCGTTCTTCGGATTCGCCGCGACGAGCCTGCTGCCCGTCTTCGCCAAAGACATCCTCAAGGCCGGGCCCCAAGGCCAGGGCCTTCTCCTGGGCGCGATGGGCGTCGGCGCCGTGATGAGCGGGCTCCTCCTGGCAACGCTCGGGGACGAGCTGCCGAAGGGCTGGATCATCGTAGGCGGCGTGACCGTGTATGGCATCGTCTACATCGCCTTCGCGTCATCGGTGTCGCTCGCGCTGTCGATGGGGCTGATGGTCATCCTCGGCATCTGCAACGTCGCCTCCAATACCGTCATCCAGACGGTGCTCCAGGCGGAGTCCTCGCCTGATATGCGCGGGCGGGTCATGGGCATTTATCAACAGCACCAGATCCTGATCGCGGCCGGCGGGCTCGCCGCTGGCGCCCTTGCGAGCATCTGGAGCGCTCAGATCATCGTCGCCGTTTTCGGCGCCGCATGTGCTCTTGGAGCGCTTGCGGTCCTCTTTGCCTTCCCCAACATCCGCACCATACGCTAGCTGCCTGTTGACATCCTCATAGGCAGGCACATATCCTGCGACGCAATGTCGCGGGAGGGGCTCCCCCCTCGGCGAATTTCTGAAGTGGGCGGAGCGATGATCGAGTCCTTCATCCAGGGATTGCTGAACCTCTTCGCCGTTCGGCCGGTCACGCTGCCCTTCGGCGAGTTCGTGCTCCCTGCGACCCTCTGCATCATGATGATCGGCCTGGCCGTTGGATTCGCCGTCGGCGTGTTGCCCGGGCTGGGCGGAACGGTCGCCCTGGCCCTCATGCTGCCCTTCACTTTCGCCATGACGCCACTCGATGCCTTCGCCTTCCTGCTCGGTATGCTCTCCGTGACCGCGACCACGGGCGATATCACGTCGGTGCTCTTCGGCGTGCCGGGGGAGGCGACCACGGCTGCCACGGTCGTCGACGGGCACCCCATGGCGAGACGGGGAGAGGCGGGCCGCGCCCTGGGCGCGGTCCTCATGAGCTCGCTGGTCGGCGCCGTCATCGGCGCCTTTGCGCTCGCGCTCATCATCCCGGTCGTCCGCCCCCTGATCCTGAGCTTCCAATCACCCGAGCTCTTCATGCTCACCCTTCTAGGGATCACGTTCGTTGCCGCGCTGAGCGGGGGAGCGGTGCTCAAGGGACTCGTGGCAGGTGGACTGGGCTTCCTCCTCTCGATGATCGGACTCGATCAGCAAACCGGCATCCAACGTGCAACGTTTGGTCAACTCGAGCTCTGGGACGGGATCGGCCTCGTGCCGATCACGATTGGCCTCTTCGCGATCCCTGAGATGGTGGCTCTTGCCCTGAGTGGAACCAGCATCGCGGGCAAAACCGCAGAGAAGGTCGGCGGCGTGATGGAGGGCGTGAAGGACACCTTCCGCCACTGGTGGCTCACCGTCCGCTGCAGCATCCTCGGAGCGGTCATCGGCGTGTTACCCGGGCTGGGCGGCGCAGTCGGACAATGGATCGCCTATGCGCACGCGGTGCAGTCCTCGCCGAATCGCGAGACGTTCGGCACCGGACGCATCGAGGGAGTCATCGGCCCGGGCGCTGCGAACAACTCGAAAGAGGGCGGCAATCTCATCCTCACCGTGCTATTCGGCGTGCCGGGCAGCGTGTCCATGGCCATCTTGCTCGGCGCATTCCTGATCAAGGGAATTCTGCCGGGCCCGGACATGGTGGACAAACACCTCACGCTGACGTTCTCGATGGTGTGGATCATCGTCGTTACGAACGCGATCACGGTGGCCCTATGTTTGCTCTTTATCAATCAGCTCGTACGTGTGACCTACATACGGGGAAGCCTGATCATTCCGTTCATTCTATTTCTGGTGTTCTTTGGCGCATACGCGGAAAAGAACGCGCTGTTCGACGTTGGACTGGCCCTCGTCTTCGGCCTTCTCGGGCTCATCATGGTTCACGCGAACTGGCCACGGCCGCCATTGATCCTCGGGCTCGTGCTCGGAAGACTCACCGAGCGCTATCTGTTCATCTCGGTGAACCGCTACGACTGGGAATGGTTGTTGCGCCCGTCAGTCATCTTCTTCACGCTGCTCATCGTCGGGGTAATCGGGTATTCGATCTGGGACCAGCGTCGGAAGACAGGATCTTCAGAACAAACGCTCCTGGGACTGGAGAGCCGTGAAGAATCGATCTGAGATCGCACTCAGCATCGTCGCGCTCGTCGCGGTTGTGTGGGTGCTCACCCAGTCGAGCACGGCGTACCTGAACCAAATCACAGGGTTGGGGTTGCCTCGCGGCTGGGGCACCAGGTCTGGCTTGTTTCCGACGGTCGTGGGACTTCCGTTGTTTGTGCTCGCCGTTCTGCAGCTTATCGCCTCGCTCCGTCACAAAGAGGGCGACGCGGCCAACCCGGAGGCGTCAGAGCTCTCGCAGGGCGATCTTCCCGCGGACGTCTTCAAGAGCCGCATGATCGCCATCGTTGGCGCGATCGTCGGGTTCCCAATAGCCGTATGGCTCATCGGTTTCACGTTCGCGATCCCGCTGGTCACGTTCCTCTACCTCAAGGTCGCGTCGCGAGAAGGGTGGGGCATTTCATTGGCGCTCTCTGCCGCGGCGGGGGTGATGTTCTACCTGATGTTCGTCATTGCGCTGGGCATACCGGTGCGTTCGGGATTGCTTCTCTCTCCGTTCTTCGACTGACTGAATGGCCGTTGGACGCCGGTCCAGCGGCTCTATAGACTGGTCCCAACAAGGTTGCAGTACTAAGAAGGAGTCGCGCCATGATCCGACCCGTTGCCCTGTCGGTTGCACACATGGAGTGCACGTCGTTGGATGAGAGCGTCCCGGCACTCACGGACCTGCTTGGCTTCGAAGAAGTGAGCCGCAAGGGCGGCGAGGCAATGATGCGGCACCCTCGCTCCGCCTGGACCCTCGCCGTGCACGAGGGGGGTGAGCCGTACCCCGATCGTCCTCGCCACCACCATTTCGGCGTGCGCGTCGAGAAGAAGACCGAAGTGGACGCGGCGTGGGATTACATCAACGCCCACCACGATGAGTACGGACTGGGCCAGGTCGACCCCCAGGTGCATCGGCACGGCTCCTATTCGGTCCACTTTCAGGAGCCGGGGACGAATTTCTGGGAGATAGAGTGCTACGAGGACGTCCTCCGCAAAGACTCCGGCGGGGAGCGGCTGGGCGGCGTGCGATCCAACCACTGGGATGAGCCGATCCTGGAGAACCCGATCCCCTCTCGCGGATACCTGCCGCAGGCGTTTACCCACGGAACACTCGGGTGCACCGACGCGGAGGCGTACGGGAAGTTCGCGGAAGAGGTGCTGGGACTCGACGTGCACAAGGCGTACGCCACCGTTCGCTATTTCAAGCATCCGTCGGCCAAGCACTTCCTCGTCGCGCTCCAGGTCCCCGAGTTGAGCCCGTTTTCCTCGAACTTCCGCTTTACGCTCAGCCTCGAGAGCCCTGAAGCGGTCGAGCAGGCGCGCGCAGAGCTCTCCGCGCAGAAGAGCGACGTGGGCCTGATGGAGTTGGGGAGTCTAGAGACCGACGGCAGCCGGGCATCGTTCCTGCTGCGCGACATGAACGGCAATTGGTGGGAGCTCGCCTCGTAGGCATGGAGCGCACGAGAAGAGTCGCTCAGTTCATCGCCGACACCCGGTTCGCGGGCATGCCGGCCGCTGCCGTGGCGCGGGCTAAAGAAGCGATCATGGACAGCCTCGGCGTCGCGGTTGCTGGCGCACAGGACGAAGCAGGCACGATCGCGGCCGAGCTCGCCCGCGAGGAGCGAGCGGTCGAGGAAGCCGCGGTTTTTGGACAGCGCTTCCGTACCTCTGCAGGCACAGCCGCGTTCACGAACGGGCTGGCGGGGCATGCCTTGGACTTCGACTCGAGCTTTGCCATCGGCGGCCAGCCTATGGCCGGACTTACAGCGGCGGTGTTCGCGCTAGGGGAGCCGCGGCAAGCGACGGGCGCTCAGGTCATCGAGGCCTACATCGTCGGATTCCAGGTCACGGGAAAGATCATCCGGTGCGTACCGAGCCATACGGAGCATGGCTGGCACAGCACAGGAACGCTGGGGGCCATCGGGAGCGCCGCGGCCTCGTCTCGGCTGCTCGGCCTGAACGCCGACCAGGTCTGCATGGCTCTCGGGCTCGCGTGTTCGATGTCGTCCGGTCTCGCGTGGAACTTCGGCAGCATGGGGAAGCCGCTCCACGCCGGCCTCGCCGCGCGCAGCGGCGTCCTCGCAGCGCGGCTCGCCGAACGAGGATACACGGCGAACCCGCTGATGTTGGAGGGGCCCAGCGGCTTCTTCGAGACCTACGCGGGGGACGAGTACGACCTCGCGCCACTCGACGAGATCGGGCAGGGGCTCGAGATGGCAGACGGCGTGCGTTACAAAGCGTACCCGTGCGGCGGCCTCACTCACACGGCGATCGACGCGGTCCTCGACGTGCGTCGCGCTGAGGGAATCACGCCCGACGCCATCGACCGCATCGAGGCGGGCGTGACAGCCGGGGTCGCCGCCCGAATCATCTATCGCATACCGGAAACCGCACTGCAGGGCAAGTTCAGCATCCCGTACATCCTGGCGCGCGCGGCGCTGGACGGGAAGGTGACCATCGATTCCTTCACCGAAGAGGCCGTCCGAGATCCCGCGGCCACCGCCCTGGCCCAACGGATCACGATGACCGTGGACCCGGACCTGAAAGATCAGAACACCATCAGCCGGCCGTCACGGGTGCGCATTCACCTGAAAGACGGCCGCTCGTTCTTTCGCGAGGTGCGGATCGCCAAGGGGTCGCCTGGCGCCGACATGACGGCGGACGAGCTCCGCGTGAAGTTCGTCTCGAACGCGAGTCACGCCATGAGTGATGCCGCCGTGGCAAAGAGCATCGACATGCTCGCGAACCTGGAGACGCTAGCCGACGTCAGCCACCTGTCCCAGCTCCTGATGGCCTAATCTGTCCCCTCTCCCTCTGGGAGAGGGTTAGGGTGAGGGCGTCCCCGGCGTGCCTATGCGAGTAACTCGTCGAGCTTCGATACCAGGCGGGGATCGCTCGGCTCCGTCTCCGGCGTGAATTTTGCGGCGATATTGCCGTTCTGATCCACCAGGTACTTCTGGAAATTCCAGGTGATCTCACCGCCGATCGACGCTGGCTGGGAGGTGATCTCCTCGTAGAGCGGGTGCATGTCAGCGCCCTTGACGCTGATCTTCGAGAACATCGGGAAGGTCACGCCGTAATTCGCCTGGCAGAACTCGGCGATCTGCGCATCGGTTCCGGGCTCTTGCGACCCGAAATTGTTCGCGGGGAAGCCCAGGATCTCGAATCCCTTGTGCTGATAGCGCTGATAGAGCTCCTGCAGCCCCTCGTATTGCGGCGTCAAGCCGCACCGGCTCGCGACGTTGACCAGCATCAAGACCTTGCCGCGGTAGTCGGTCAGCGACTCCTCTTTGCCGTCCAACCGCTTCATCTTGAAATCAAGCATCGAGCGCACCTCCTTCGCTGTCATATTCTGCAGCATCGTCGGCGCTAGAGCGGGCCGCTATCGGGTAGGCGCTGGGCTATTTACCCAAGTGCCGAGAACCGCCTCTGCCGTGCGGGTTTGTCCCCCACGCAGATAGGTAACCTGGACTGGTTCGCCAGGCTCTTTCCGGTCGACGTACTGGGCAATGTCCTCGACGCTTCGAACCGGATGGCCATCCAAGGCGGTGATGATGTCCCCCGAGGCGCCCGTCTCCTCTGCCCCCTGGAGGCCTGCTAAGGCCGCCGGCCCACCGGGGGCGACGTCGTCCAGGATCACTCCTCTCTGACCGGGCATCTGAAGCGTATCGGCGGCTACCGGGGACAACGCGCGACCTCCTATCCCCAGCCAGGCATGGCGCGGTTCTTGCCCCGCAAGGAGCTCCGGTAGATATCGCTTCAGGCTATTCACCGGAACTGCGAATCCGATGCCACCACCGCCCAGGGTGGTTGCCTCGATCTGCTCGTTGATGCCGATCACTTCGCCGTCCAGGTTCAGGAGCGGCCCACCAGAATTACCCGGATTCATAGGCGCGTCGATCTGGATCATGTCGGTGATCAGGCGCTCACCGACTCCCGTCCGCATGCGCCCGAGGGAGCTGATGATGCCAAGCGTCAAAGTCCCCTCCAGCCCAAAGGGATTGCCGATGGTCACGATTGTTTCTCCAACGCGCAAGCGGCTCGAGTCGCCCAGCTTCACGGTGGCGAGCTGGCGGCGCTTTTCCGTGGGAGCCTGGAGCGTCAGGATTGCCAGATCGTTCCCCGCATCGCTCCCGAGCAGCTCCGCTGGGAACACGGCGCCATCAGCCAAAATGACGTCTACCCGTTGTGCTCCACTCACCACGTGGAGCGCCGTGACGATGTGCCCCTCGGTATCCAGAATGAATCCGGAGCCGGAGCCATGCTGCCGAAAGGGAGCGCCAAGAAAGTCGCGGCCCTCGCCAGTCACCCGGATGGTCACGACGGCCGGACTGACCCGTTCATAGACCAACGTTGGGGCCTCGGTCCGCGCCCTCTGGCTACCGTCCGAAGTTTGGCCCGCAACGGCTGACAGCGACGTGTTCGCGGAAAGCGATTGTCCCAACAGGGGGCGCAGGTCCTCATGGGTTTGTTCGACGGCTGTGCGCAATGCGTCCTCTGACACACCAAGTCGCGCGGCGAGCTGGGTCAGGAACGCATCAGCCACTCCGCTAGCAGCGGGTGAGCCGTCGATGGCCTCCTGTGTGAAAACACGAGCTGAAGGAGTGCTCCACACCTCCGAAGCAGCCGACGGAAACGCACTGGCGAAGATGACGAGGCCTGTGACGACGATCGACGGCCAATGAATCCAGCCGGGGACCAAGCTCATGTGCCACCTTGTCTTTATCTGGTGTTCCGTGGGTCCCGAGCCGCTCCAATTTGCCGCTCGATGGGGTCGGAGGTTCGAAGGCGGCGACCTCGGGCTCTTCGCTCTGGCCACACTCAGGTGTGCGAGTCTAGGAGTACGCCATTGCGATCGTCAAGGCGACCCAGTGCCTCGTAAGTCGTGGTTGCTGGGGGATGGTGCATCGTAATTGGCTGCCCAATTACGAGGGAGCAGTGAGCACAGGAGGCGTGGCCGCTCTTATCATCAGCGCCGTGTGGACGGTGATCCTCAACGTCCTCGCGCGAATCTTTCGCCAGTAGCCGAGGGCATCAATTGATGTACTGCCTTGCCGGTGTAGCCCAGGTCCGAAGAGTGCGACCGAACGCCGGCGCGCACCGATGGCTTCGCAGGCTCGCCCCGCTCGCTTCGATGGCCGTGGCTCTGGCATTCGTGCTCGTCGCGCACGCTCAGAGTGGTCCCGCGGACGCGGCCAGGCAAGCTCAGGAGCTGGATGCGGCGGGTTTGGAGCTCTGGCGCAGCGGGGAGCTCGAGGACGCTGTCACCGCGCTCACGCAGGCCATCCTGGTTCGTCCTGATTGGGCAAAGCCCTATAGGCATCGCGCGCTCGCTCGTATCGGTATGGGCGACTACGAAGGTGGGCTTGCAGATGCTCAGCGAGCCTTCGAGCTGCTATTTGGAGTCAGCACCCCGGTGGATGACGTGGCCGGGGTGATGGACACGCGCGGCTACGCCTACCTCAAGCTGGAGCAGTATGCCAACGCGCGGACGGACTTCACCGCATCGATCAGCTTGACCTCGAACGTGAGTCCGGCAACCCCGCTTGGTCGAGGAATCGCCAGCGTGATGCTTGGCGACCAGGAGAACGGGATCCTGGACCTCGAGTGGGGCTTGCTCATGGCGCCGCTCGTCGCGACGGACCCGCAGATCCAGGATCTGCTCGATCAGACCCATGGGGTGCTTCGGACAATCATACGGGAGGACGAATCTCCAACAGACGGATACTTCCTCCTGAACTTGAGCACCGGAGCTCAGCAGAACCTCTAGGCTGTTGCCTGGAATGACTTGCTCGGATACGTCGACGCCGTCGCCGGCTGGCTTCTAGATGCCGATCCCCCCGTCGTCACGCTAGCGCCGCCGGCCAGGGTGATCGTTATGGATGGGCTCGACTTCTGATGTGACGTGTAGAGTCGCACCGCATCCCGCACGACTTGTGCTGGCGTCCGGTTTTCCTCGTCGGCTATCCGTTCGATACGAGCGATATCTTCCAGCGGCAACCGAACCGAGAACACGGCGGTAGCCTTCTTCACGCCGCGAGCCAGCCGACCGCTAATCCGTCGTCCAAGCTTGTACTGCTCGCCAGGCCCTTCATTCTCCATCGTTTTCGAGCTCCTCTTCGTAGCGCCGTCTTTCACTCAGGCTTGCCTGGTATGCCGTCACTGCTCGCCAGACTCCCGGCCTACCGGTAGGTTCAATTGGAACAATCAGCAGTCTGCCCTGCACCGTCTCTCCGACCATCATAACCGGCGCTCGGTGATCCTGATCGGGGTCGGCATTATCCAGGAAGATCGGCCGGCCCAGCAACACCTCGAGCACCTCGCTCGACCTGACGAAATGGCGGCGCTCAGCCACGTGCGCACGGAACTCGTCGTCGACCTCCAATTCATCGAAAACGAGTTCTGAGTCCCCACTCTCCGCCAATCGATTACCCGCCGCCGATCAAGGTACTTGTGTTGTATACATTGTATACTTCATTTACATAGGCCGAAAGAGCAATGAGAACGGAGGTGAATTTGTATGAGTCGGGCGCCGGCGAGTTGGGTTCTTGAGAGGGCAGAGGTGGACTTCATCATGGTTGCGGACCGCGCCGAGGGCATAAACGGCAAGCTCTACATGATGGGCGGAGGTTGGGACCGCCTCTCCCTTATCGACTTCGCGCACGAAGTAGAGGTCAGCTTGGCGATCGGGCTGCTCATACCGTGGAACGATACCAACGAACAGCATTCCTTCACGTTAGTCTTGGAAAGTGACGACGGAGGAAATATCGCCACCATTGGCCCCGTAGCCTTCCAGAGCGGGCGACCGGCGAACGCAATTCCCGGGCAGTCGTTCCGATCAATTCTCGCGATCCAGGCACCGTTCCGATTTGCGAAACCCGGAGCCTATCGGTTTGCAGTTGCACTCGACAATGGAAACTCTCGTCATGTCGTTATCTATGCGCAGCAAGCAAACATCCTGCAGCCGAAGCCGCCCGGGATATGATCGAACCCTGCGTGGAGTGTGATGCGTCGCTGTAACGGGCGTGAACAGCCCGGCGCCCCACCTGTCCGCCGAGATTTCAGCCTCGCCGCTCTCGTCTTCCTGCAGTGCCGTCCATTATCCCAACCGGCGAAGAGCCCGCCTGCCGAGGCAACTGGTCCGGCACGCCCGGAGCTACGACGCCACGCTGGCCCGTGTCCGGGCCGGGGGACAAGCCACCTAACCCTGGTAGCGCGGCAGCCTGCCCATAAACTTCTTCCCCTCAGTTTCGTAGTCTTCGAGCATCTCCTGAAGGCGGTCGTTAATCGAGTCCCGACCTGGCACCACAGCGGTCGGCGACCCTCCCGCGGTCGGGTAGATAAGCGGTCGAACGAACCGGAGATAGGAGTCCTGCAGGTCCTCTGCCAAAAGCAGGCAGTCTACCGTGATGGTCCACTCTGCCGCGCTGTCTACAGTGAGGTGCCCCGCACGGTCTCGCCTCTTGACTACGTCGATGCCCGGCTTCGTCAGAAATTGGTGCGCCACGCCATTTCGTGCCAGGGCATAGATCTGCTTGGGGCTCGGAAGCGCCTTCCCGTAGGCACGGTCCACCTGCGACATGTAGTCGCTCCAATAGGAGCAGAAGTAATGCTCGCTCCTTTTCCAACCCTTGAATGGCTCGGTGTTGAGAAGGCCGCCCAAGAGCTCTATCCCGGCAAGGCAAGTCTGCACTATGGGATAGCTGAGGTCTCCATAGCGATCGGGAGGAGGCCTAGCTTCAACCTTCGCCATCGCAGCGAGGTCGTGGAACAAGTAGCCTTCTATGAACTTGGATGCAAAGCGTTCAATATTTGGCCGGCCACTGGGAATTGTCACAACCCTTCCGCTGGCCGTTTCGTGGACGTTATCTCGTTGTCGGGAACCGCTGCAGACACGCCGAAAGCCCAACCTATACGCCTCGAACCCCTAGTCGTGAGCGTCAAACGCCAGCCTGACCGGTCCCCTGCGCGGCAAACCCGCCGCCGCTGCGGACCGGGCACCAACGCTAGTGAACGTCAGTCGCTGGGCGAGCGTCAAGCAGCCAGCGCTCCGCGCCCTTGCACATAACCGACGATGCCGTCCGCCTGGCGGTCCTCACCCGCCTGCCGTGGATCAGGCGACAACAAGGAAAATTCAAGTCCCAGCATCGGCAGTCCCGCCGTTCATACGTCAGCGGCGAAAGCCACTACTTCCAGGGGAGGCGCTATCGCCTCAACGTCGTCCACCGGCCCGGCCGCCCCCACGTAGCCCTCCGCAACAGCCGCACGATCGACCTATTCGTCCCCGAAGGAAGCGACCCCGCCGGGCGGGAGAAGATCATCCGCGCCTGGTATCGCCAGCAGCTCAAGGCCCTCATCAAACCGCTGATCGAAAAGTGGGAACCGGTCATCGGCGTCGAGGTAGCCCAGTGGGGCGTGAAGCAGATGAAAACCAAGTGGGGAAGCTGCAACGCCGAGGCCCAACGCATCTGGCTCAACCTCGAGCTCGCCAAGAAGCCACCCCCCTTCTCGAATATTTCATCGTCCACGAGATGGTCCACATGCTGGACCGCCACCACAACGATCGCTTCAAGGCCTACATGGACGCCTTCCTCCCCCAATGGCGCCTCCACCGCGACGAGCTGAACCGTGCTCCTCTTGCCCATGAGACCTGGGTGTGTTGAGCCCAGAATGGGTCCCACGAAAGCGCCCACCGCGGCCGAGCAGTCAACCGAACCGCGATTTGGCCGGTGTACCCCGAGGAGCCGCCCCGCGTTGACGTCACAGTGTTCTTGAAGCCCCACCTCCCGCTCTGGAGTCCTGTCTAATCAAAGCACTCTCGATCCGCCAGCCCGGCCAGAGTTGATCCTGCTCGGCCGGAAGCAGTACGAAATCCGCTCGTGGCAGCCCAACCATCGCGGCCGAATCTGGATCCACGCCGGCAAGACCTTCGATCCCCAAAACGTAGCGCTGGCCGGTCTGGCAATTCAGAACCTTCCTCGGGGTACCCTCGTAGGCGTGGTCGAAATCGCGGGCTGCGAGCCGTTCACGCCTGAGATCGCTGAGCAAATGCGCACCGCCGGGGCCTTCTTTGGCCAATGGATGGCAGACCTCTACGCGTGGCGCCTCTCGAACCCCAAGCGGCTCGCCATCTCCATCCCCTGCAACGGGAAGCTGAAACTCTTCTCGCTCCCCTCAGACCTCGAGGCCTTGGCCGAAACAACTCCACTCCTATGACCCACTCCAGGTGCCGCGATCCGCGCCGAGGCGGACAAGGCTGCTGCTGCGTTGCGAGCTGAGGCGGGCGTCCTCGCGGAGGCTGAGACGTCCGCGAACATCCGGCGAGTCAAGATCTCACGATCTAATGGCGGATAGTGCGATTTGGACTGCCTCGTGTGGATGAACGCGGCCTGACGCGCCTCCCGATCGACTGAGCATCCGGCCGTCATGGTACTATCGCGGCCAGCAAACGCGCCAGAGCGCCTTGATCGAGGAGGAAGCTACGGCGATAGCAGCATCGTCCGCCGTACCACGCGGCGCTGCCATGTACCTGGGGGTCATCCAGTTCTTCTTCGCCGCGATGTGGATCGTCTACGTCCTCTTCCTACCGCAGCTTGCCGAGTCCGTGGGGATTCCGCGCAGCTTCGCCATCTGGATTCTCCTCCTGGACCAGGTGGTCTTCGCCTTCACCGACTTCGCGATGGGGCTGGCCGCGGATCGGGTGGAGCGCGGCATCGGGCGGCTCGGTCCAGCGATCGCGGCGATCACCGCCGTCTCCTGCTTCTCGTTCCTCGCTCTTCCGCTCATCGCGCAACCTGGGAGCGCCAGCCCCACGACCACGGCGATCTTTGTCTTCCTCCTCGTGGTCTGGGCCGTCACCTCGTCGGCCCTCAGGGCGCCCCCGTGGGTGCTGATCATCAAGTACGCCGCGAACCCGACCATCCCATGGCTGGCGGCGATCGTCCTCGTCGGCGTCTCGGCCGCGGCGGCGATCTCACCCTACCTTGGGCTGGTCCTCCGCGACATCGACCCCCGCATCCCCTTTGCAATGTCGAGCGGCGTGTTGCTCGCCACCACCGCCGGGCTCGTTTGGGTCGAGCGGGGTCTCGCGCGCGGCGCGCCAGCCACGGCAATGGCGCAACCATCGCCGCAAGCCTTGGGACCACTGCAGCCGGGGACGCGCGCTGGTTTCGCCGTCGCGGCGTTCGTCTTCACGGTCCTGGTGCTCGGGCTCGGCTACCAGGCCAACATCTCATTCGTCGCGTTCAACCACTACCTGCGATTCGCGAGCGAGGCCGATCTTCAGTACCTCAATCCGATCTTCTTCGTCGGCTTCAATCTCCTGAGCCTCCCAGCTTGCGCAATGACCCCGCGATGGGGCGGTGCCCGAGTGATGCTCTATTCCGCGGCGTTGGGGGTATTCGGCGTCCTTCTCTCGGCGCTGGCGCCCAACCTAGCGCTCACGATCGTCGGCCAGCTTCTGGCTGGCGCGGCCTGGGGCGCCATCTTCATCGCGGCCATGGCGACGTTCATGTGGCTCGGACGCACGGGGAGCGAAGGGTCCATGACCGGCCTGTGGTTCTCGACCCAGGCCGTCGCCGCGCTCTTCCGGATTGGGATCGTGGCGACCCAGTTCGATCGCGCGCCCGGTTTCGGGGACATCGCGAGCTGGGCGCCGCCGGCGCTTTGGCTCCTCGGCGTGCTCGTCCTGGCGGGCCTCCTCTGGCAGGCGAGCAGCCAGCGCACGCTGGTCCCAAGCCGCACGCCGTGAAATTGACACGCGGGTGATGCGTATCTACGATGCGAGCTGACTCACTGCGCCGCGGATTCGTGGAGCCGTGAGTTTGGCTGGCCCGAAGCCCGTCGAACAGTGGAGGACCAACATGGCAACGATCGTCGCGCAACCGAGCAGTCCGCAGGAACGCCCAGGCACGGCGGACGGGGAATGGCTCGACGTCGCCCGCATCGGACCTGGAGCTTTGGCGGGCCGGTATCTTCGAGGCTTCTGGCAGCCTGTCGCCCTAGCGAGCGAGATTCCCGTCGGACGCGCCCTGCCAATCGAGATGGTCGGAGAGCACTTCACCCTTTACCGAGGCCAGGGTGGAGAGGTCCATGCCATCGACTTCCGTTGCGCGCACCGCGGGACCCAGCTCAGCACAGGGTGGGTGGAGGGCGATAACCTTCGCTGCTTCTATCACGGCTGGGTCTATGGGCCGGACGGCCAATGCGTCGAGCAGCCGGCCGAGCCGGAGCCGTTCTGCCAACGGATTCACATCGGGAGGTATCCCGTCCGGGAGTATCTCGGACTGATCTTTGCCTTCCTTGGCGAAGGTGAGCCTCCGGAATTCACCCGCTTCCCCGAGATGGAAGGCGAGGGGATCGTCGAGAACAGCAGCTACGTTCGCATGTGCAACTACTTCAACCAGCTCGAGAGCAACATGGATGAGGTCCACGTGTCGTTCGTCCATCGCGCATCGGACTTCACCGACACCGGACTCAACAACGACATTCCGACCATCACGGGCGAGGAGACCGAATACGGCATCGTGAAGTACGGCCACCGCCGAGACCAGCCGGTGCGCGTCTCACACTTCTTCTGGCCGAACTCGCTGCTAATCGCGCTCTCGGCAGGCCCTGCAGGCATCTCGCAGAACCTGGCCTGGCGAGTACCCATCGACGACGCCCGTCACCGCAGCTTCAACGCATCGTTCTTGCCGATCACCGGCGAGGCGGTGGAGCGACACCGCGAGCGGCAGGCCGCCCGCCTGAAGTCCCTCGAGGGATTGCCAACATCCCAGGAGGTGACCGACGCGGTTCTGTGCGGTGAGCTCCACGTAGACGACCTGCGCGCCAGACCGGACGCGGTGAACGTCCAAGACAACGTGGCCCAGGCTGGGCAGGGCATCATCGTGGACCGATCCATCGAGCACCTCGGGCGGTCAGACCACATGGTGGCCTACTTCCGTCGGATCTGGCAGCGGGAGCTTCGCGCGCTCCAGGAGGGTCGCCCGCTAAAACAGTGGCGGAAGACGGGTGTCACCCTGGCCACGTACGGAGCCGATTGATTCACAGAAGCGGACTGAGGGTTTGCCCTGAGCTCTTACGCTCGAACGGGGCACGCCCTCACTCGGCGCTTCTCGCCGGTCTCTCCCAGAGGGAGAGAGGCGATGGGTTACCCCCTCTCCCTCTGGGAGAGGGCTGGGGTGAGGGCGTGCCCGGACGATGGACCCAACAAGATCAGGGACACGCACCTCACATCCTCGCTTGCGCGGCGGCTGGATGGGGAGCATACTCGTCGCAATCCGGCGGCCCCAGGTAGGAGGACCTCCATGCGGTTCGGCGCGCACTATCTCCCGACCTACATACCGGAGCTCGACGGGTCGCCCAGCGAGTTCTATCAGCACATGTTCGCGCAGATGGAGCTGCTGGACGAAGTGGGGATGGACGACATCTGGGTCACCGAGCACCATTTCCACGAGTACGGCGGGATGGTGCCGCACCCACCCACCTTCCTCGCCGCGGCCGCGCGGACGACCAAGCGCGCCCACCTGGGCGTCGCGATCAGCGTGCTCCCGTTTCACGAGCCGGTGCAGATCGCCGAGTCCTACGCCATGGTGGACGTGATCTCCAACGGGCGGCTCGAGTTCGGCCTCGGTCGAGGTTCGACTCCGCCCGAGTACCAGGGATTCGGGCTCACGCAGGACGACAGCGCCGTACGAATGAAAGAAGCGGGCGAGGTCATCCAAACGGCCTGGTCACAGGAGACCCTGGAGTACCACGGCCAGATCTTCAACTACGGGCCGGTTCGCGTTCTGCCCCAACCGGTGCAGCGACCGCATCCGCCGATCTGGGTGGGCGCATCTCGGAGCGACGACACGTTCCGCTGGGCGGGCCAGAAGGGCTTCCACTTGATGACCCTTCCGTACATGTACGAGCCGCCGGTGCTCCAGCATTGGATCGGTGTGTACAAGGAGGCGCTGGCTGACGCGGGCTACGATCCCACGACGCGCGAGATCCTGGGGAAGTTCCACATCTATGTGGGGGAAAGCGATAGCGGAGCGCGATCCGAGGCGTCACCCTACCTGGCCAACTACGAGGGCGTGACGCGAACGCGGAACATGCTCGTGCGCGGGGCGACGAACGTGCCGCTCCGCGACCGCCACGACATCGACCACGAGATCCAGACAGGGAACGTCATTGCGGGCGACCCGCAGCGCGTGATCGAGATCATCCACCGCTGGCGCGAGACGCTCGGGCTAACGACGATCTCTGGGACGTTCTTTTTCGGGGGGCTTCCCCAGGAGCTGACCTTCAAGAACATACGGCTCTTCGCGGAGCGTGTTATTCCCGAGTTCCGCGGGACAAACGCGGGGCACACAACCACCCCCAGCATCGCCGCTTCCGTTACGTCGAGCTAGAAGGTCCCGAGGGTTCTGTCTCAGGCCCCTGTGGGCCGATGGCCTCCGCCAGAGTGGTCAAAGCGCTGGTAGTGCTGGCGAAGCAGATCGGCGCCGTAGTCGTTGCCGTTGGGTGTCCGCACGATCGTGTGGATGTGGGTGCGAGTCGGCACGTCGCTGTCCAGCGCGATGCCCGCCTGATGATCGAACTCGATGAGGATGACTGGGCTCTGGACACGGTAGTAAAAGACGCTGTCGTCGGCGCACTCCCCCGCCCAGGCGAAGTAGGTCTCCGCGAGGTGTTGGCGCACCTCGTCCATCCTGACCTGCGCGTAGTCGGGCCGCATGCGACCGAGGTATAGGCTCATCAGGTCGGTCAGGCGCGCCTGCCCTTCCGCCGGCAGCTCGTCATAGCGGACGCCGGCGTATGGGATCACGAGGTTATCGGTGAAGCCGGCTGCTGAAGCCGGAAACTCCATCCCAATGGTCGCTCGGTCCCGCAGACGGCTCGGCAGCGCCTGCATCAAGGCAAGGCCGTCCGCCTCCTCCGCGGCGAACACACGTGTGCCCGCGTATTTGCCCGTCTCCGCCGACACGGGCTCGGACCCCATGAACATCGGCGTCATGACGACCTGGTCGCCCAGGACGAAGCAATTGATATTGAGGTGGTGGCCATCGATCTGCCAGCCCCAGGGGTCACTCGTGGACGGAGAGCCCATGATACTCAGCCAGTACACCCACTCGCCGTACTCTTCTGGACGACCCGTGATGATGCCGATGAAGTCGTTGAGCCGCATCACGTCGCGCGCGGTCTGGTATCCATCGGCGCTCAGGCTCGCACGAAGGAGGTTCAGGGCTGCTTCGCTCTGTTCGGGGCTCATCTGCTCGAACCCCACGCCGTGGCGGATGAGGAACGGGTGCACGTTGCTCCACGAGCGCCAGGTGCGCAGATCCCCAACGTCGAAGACGGCGCTGGCCCGCTGCTCGGGGCTCAGGGTCTCGAGGTAGGCCTTCGCGGCGCGGAGCATCGGCTCCGTCGACGCACCTGTCTGGCGAACCGGGAAGAGATCGGGCAAGGCGTGGCCGTCGGTGGTAATACCGACGAAGTCTTCGGCAAGTCCGGCCACGGCGCGATCGTACAGTCGCTGGGGTGGCGGGGAGATCAGGTACCGCGCAGAGGTGCCAGGCGCTCGGGGTCGCGGACGATATCCCGCGTAGGTCTCGGTCAAATGCTTGCCTCCTCCAGCCAGCGTGCGAAGCGCCTCATCGTATCACGGCGACCGGACTCTGACGTTGCATAATACGTACAGTTGATGTATTTTAGCTGTACGAATTACTTACTAATTCTGTACGGAGGTGCCTGATGCCGAAGCTCACCGTGGAGTTCAACGACCGCATGAGGGATATGCTCGAGGAGCTGGCCGCTAAGGAGGGTACTACGAGAGTGGACGTCATCCGTCGCGCCCTGGCGTTGTTGAAGTACGTGGATGACGAGGTCAGCGAGAACGACAAGCGACGACTCGCTATCACCGAGAACGACAAGGTGGTGAAAGAGATCGTCCTGCGGTAGCCGCTCCTACGACGAGCAGAAGGGAGGAGCATGGAAGGGCAAGTCGAGCGGCAGGAGCTGAGCGAGCTCACCGACGATCTACGGCAGGAAGCGGCGCCCGACCACCGTGGGCCGGACATCCGCGAAAGGCCGACCTTCGTGCAGTGGGCAGGATACCGGCTACTGTGGGCTATTCTGGGTCTGATCGCATTGCTGTTCGTCGGCCTGCTCGGCTACCTGGCCATTACGCTACCGTCCCTCTCCGCCTTTGGAAGCCCAGTGACCGCGGAATCGCTTGCGCTCCACCAGCGCGCGTCGGATGTCGCATTCCAGCGTGTTACCACCTTGCTCGACCAGGTCGTGATCAAGACGCTGGTACCGCTCCTCACCCTGTTGCTCGGCTACGTATTTGGGGCCAGGGCCGGGCAGGCTCTTTCATCGGACGAAGGAGGCTGACCATGGCCCCCGCAGCGAGCCGATCTCCTCTTCGCATCCTCCTCGCCTGCGCGCGGCCGCTCGTGCTCAAGAAGGAACGGTGGGCAGCCGAGCTCACGGAGACGGCAGCGCCACACAGAGGCCCTGCTGAAACAGCCTTGCGCGAGCTCGTGGATGTCGCTGGCGTGGTCGCGGTCGGGCGCACCCTGTGGTTCGAACTGTATCCCCCTAGGCCAGACCCCGATACCCTACACGGCTGGCTCAACAAGGTAGTGCCACTCGCCCAGCTCCGCCTCGTCGATCAGCAAGACATTCCACAGGACGTTCTTCGCCCTGGGGAAGAGCTCGTAGCCATCATGGAAGGGATCGATCGGCTCCCCGGGGTGGAGATCTCCGTTCACCCCGCGGCGACACCCGCCGCGATTCGCGACTTCCTCCGTGACAACGATGTCGACGTGCTGCAGCTCGCCCTCCATGGCGACATCCACGGGGGGCTCTATTTCGAGGATGGGCGGGGCCCCGCACGGCGATTGATGCCGACGGAGCTCGCTGACTTGTTGGGAGGAAAGGTCAAGCTGCTGAATGCCGGCGCCTGTTACTCGGCGGACGCCGTGGCCGCCCTCTTCCCTGGGGGGGCCGATGGCGCGCTCATCCCAGCCGCCGTCTCGATTGACGGCGAATATCCGATCCCCAGCCGAGCCGTCCAGCTCTTCTCCCGCGCCTTCTTCGCATCGCTGACCCGCGGCTGCGACGTCGCGACCAGCTTCAGTGGCGGACTCGAAGCCGTGCGCACCGACGATCTCGTAGGGGAGCGAGCCATCCCGGACGGCGCAGATGGCGATATGCCGAGCCCTTGGAATCGCTTTCGCCGCCATGGTGATGATGTCCTTGCCTGGTCACCCGACGGTCAGGTTGAAGCAAAGATCCAGTTCCTCGTGACCCCGACACGCACCGGAAACTGCCCCGCACCGACGAGCTGTTCGTAGGGCGGAATCGCGAGATCGCGGCGACGGTTCAGGCGCTAGCACCTCCACGCGCGGGCATCGTGGAGCGGAAGCCAAGAATTGTGACGCTCCACGGGGAGGGGGGCATCGGCAAGACCCGCCTGGCGGGCGCGGTAGCCGAGTGGCTCGCCGAGCGCGGCGAGTTTCCCGGTGGCATCATCGAGGTGGACTGTGAGCGAGCGAGCACAGGTGTCGAGCTGGCCACGACAATCCTCACCGCGCTGGGTGTGGATCGGCCCGAAGGGATTCCGGATCCTGCCGCTACCCTGGCCGAGCTTCTGGGCGAGGGCACCGAATCATGCCTCCTCGTACTGGACAATCTCGAAACCGCCTTTGCCCATCCCGATGCAAACCAGGACGATGCAGCAACGTCTCTCGCCGTCGTCGTTCCCGGCATGTTGCTGAAGCAGTGCCTGACGCAGGCGCCGAAGCTTCGCGTCTTGGCGACGAGTCGCTGGCCGTTGAATCTGGGTAGCGACGAGAACGCCTTCGAGCTGGACCCGCTCAGCGAGGACGAGGCCGTCGAGCTGTTCATCATGTCCGTCCACCATCAGGACTTACGAGACCAGTTGCTCGCAGCGCCAGCACGGCAGCGAGCCGTGGCGCTCGCCGGGATTCTACGTGCCACCGAGCGGATGCCGCTCGCTCTGGTACTCGCCGCCCGACGGCTGACGGACCCCGGCCAGGACCTCGCCACGCTTATCAAGGGCGCATCCGACGACCTCCTGTCGGTCTGTGAGGACGAGAGACTTAGACACCTTCCTCCCCGCCTGCGCTCCGTTCGCGCCTCACTCGAACTCTCCTTCGAGCGGCTCTCCGAGCCGGCTCGAGAGCTCTTTGCGCGGATGAGCTTTTTCCCCAGCGGGCTGTCCCGCTCGTTCGAGCCCCTGGAGCAACTTCTGGGTGACCAATGGCAGCAACGGCTTAAGGAGTTGGCTGACTTCGCGCTAGCCCGCTACGACCGCGAACAAGATCGATACACCCTGCTCTATCCAATTTTCGCGTTTGCTGAGGAGAAGCTAGATGCCTCAGAAGCCGACGCATTCCGACACCAAGCTGTGCAGCTCTGGATGGGCGCGGTTACGGCGTATGACCGACTGCTTGCGCCATCTCAGCTGAGCACGGAGTCACTGGCCGCGCTCCATCTGACGGACGATGCCGAGACGCGAGGCATCGCGCTAGAAGCGTTGCGCAAACAGGTCTTCGGCCTCCTCTCAACCGAGGTCGAAAACATCGTCCACGCAACCGCGTGGAGCCTCGGCACCGAAGACAAGGCAGGATCTAGCTTGCTTGGAGCCGTGGATCGACTTCTCGACCTCCGTGCTCTGTGGCACACACAGGAGCAACTCTTTGGTCTGGCAGAGAGGTGGGCAGATCGGATTGCGGATGAACCTGCGGCTCTCGTATGGCGAGGCAATCGAGCGGGTGTCTTCAGCAAGCTGCGGCGCTGGGATGATGCGAAGGTCCTGTACCGAGAAATCCTGGAGGCGTTTCGTCGCCTTGCGGAGCTCGATCCCGACGCCCATCTGCGCAACGTGGCCACGACGCTCAACAACCTGGGCGCCTTGCTGGCGAACCTCGGTGAGCGTGAGGCCGCCCGCAGCCACTACGACGAGGCGCTCGACCTGCGTCGCCAGCTCGCCGCCCGCTATCCCGACGCCTACCTGCCTGACGTGGCCATGACGCTCAACAACTTGGGCGCCTTGCTGGCGAACCTGGGCGAGCGTGAGGCCGCCCGCAGCCACGACGAGGCGCTCGACCTGTACCGTCAGCTCGCCGCCCGCTATCCCGACGCCTACGTGCCCAACGTGGCCATGACGCTCAACAACCTGGGCAACCTGCTGGCGGACCTGGGCGAGCGTGAGGCCGCCCGCAGCCATTATGAGGAGGCGCTCGAGATCTACTGGAACTTCTTCGCGACGCACCCAAGCGCGTTTCGACGAAACGTCCTGATTGTCCTAAACGGCCTGCGACGCGTGTACGAGAAGCTTGGGCTCGAGAAAGAGCAGCGGCGATGCGAAGCGCTCATAAAGCAGCTTCCCGGGGAAGAGGGCGCGGTATGATGACGCATGTTTCGTCGCGGAGGGCTTACATAGGCAAGCGCGGCCATAGGTGGATCGACAGCGACATGCACCTTGCGGAGCCCGCGGACCTGTGGGGGCCGTTCATGGACCCGGCCTTCGCCCAGGAGTATCGGCAGTGGACGCCGAAGGACCCGCACTTCAACTCGCTGCTGCAGCCTCCGTTCAGCGCATCCACCGGCGCGATTCCAGAGGCGCTGATTTCGGCGAGCCAACAGTCGGCGATCAAGGAAGGCCGATACAAAGACTACCTGCCCTACGTCGCTCCTGAAGGCGGCAACATCGCACCCGACGGCCAGGTTCGGGCGATGGAGGTCGAGGGCATCGACATCGCCGTTCTCTTCCCGACGCTTGGATTGGCTGGTCTTCGCGACGCTCCGCAATCGATCTCCATGGCGCTCGCCAAGGCGTACAACGACTGGCTCTACAGCTTCTGCCAGGAGCAGCCCGACCGCTTGAAGCTCAATGCGCTGGTGCCATTGGGCGATCCGGAGACCGCAGCCGAGGAGATCCGGCGCGTTGCATCACTAGGGGCGGTCAGCGTGTTCCCAATCACCGTGAGTAACGGCGTCGCACTGCGTCTCGACGATCCGAAGTACGAGCCCATCTGGGCCGAGGCCGAGCGCGTGAAGATCGCGCTGGGGTTCCACGGGTCGATCCAGGTCCACCTGCGCGATCGGTATCGTGGGTCGGAGGTCCTCACCCACGCGACGGGGCGGAGCGTGGAGCACCCGTGCACGTTCCTCGAACTGCTCTTCGGCGGCGTGTTGGAGCGGCACCCGAGCCTGCACGTGGCGTTCCTCGAGGCGGGGTGCTCCTGGGTGCCCTACTGGCTCTTCCGCGCGGAGGAGGAGTGGGAGCGCTATCGCAAAGAAGTACCGGAGCTCTCGAAGCACGTCACGATGGAGCCCGTGGAGTACTGGCGCCGCCAATGTTGGAGCGCCGTCGAGGTGGACGAGTGGCCACTCCGCTCCGTGATCGATCTCCTGGGAGACGAGCGCTGGGTGATCTCTTCCGACTTCCCACACTTCGATTCGGCCTTCCCCCAGGCCTTCAATCGGTTCATGGCATTGGAGGGTGTGGGCGACGACTCGAAGCGCAAGATCCTCTGGGACAACTGCGCAGCGCTCTATCGCCTCCCGGTCTGAAGCAGCCGATCGCGGACGCCTGGATCCGTGGCGATGTCGATGGCGGTCCAAGCCATTGCGGTGGCGCCGTCGATTAGGGCGCGGTCGGCCACCTCGGTGACGCAGAAGGCCGCGAACTCCGGCTGGTGATTCGTCGCCGGATGTGAGTTGATGCCCATCCGCGGATGGATCGAGGGCAGCGCGAGGGACACGTTGCCCATGTCCGTCGAGGCCATGCCCTGCTGCGGCTCACCTGCCCGCGCGAACCGCCGCCCGAGCGCCTCCGCGTTTCTTTGGTAGAGCGTCGCGATCTCCTGGTCAGGCTTCATCTGCGCATAGGGTCGATCGCCGCCGTCCATCTCGAGAGTCGCCCCAGTGGCAAGGGCGCCAGCTTCGAAGCACTGGCGAACGCGGGCTTGGATCTCGGCGAGCTGATCCACGGTCTCAGCGCGCACTATGTAGCTGGCGCTCGTCTCCGCGGGCACGATGTTTGGCGCGTCTCCGCCCTTGGTCACGATACCGTGGATTCGATCCATTGGCCGAATGTGCTGTCTCAGAAGGCCGATGGCGGTTTGGGCGACGACCAGCGCGTCGGCCGCGTTGATGCCTTGCTCCGGATGGGACGAAGCGTGAGCCGCCTTGCCGCGATAACGCACCTCGAATCGAGAGGCGGCGATGTAGGAGGGAGCAGGGGCGTCGTCGGCGCTGCCCGTTGGATGCACCATCATGGCGGCGTGCATGCCGGCGAACGCTCCGCGCTCGAGCAGCAGGATCTTTCCACCAGCGTTCCCGACCTCTTCCGCTGGGGTCCCTATGACTGTGACGGTGAGACCGACGTCATCTGCGAGTTGGGCGAGCGCGAGGCCGGCCCCGAAGGACATTGCTGCGATCATGTTGTGGCCGCAGGCGTGGCCCACGCCGGGGAGCGCATCGTACTCACAGCAGATCGCGACGCGGAGGGGCCCACTGCCGGCCGTCGCCATGAAAGCGGTCGGGAGGTCGAAGACGCCGTGCTGCACGGACATGCCGGCGGCATCCAGCGCATCGACCAGCCACGCGGACGCGCGTTCTTCCTCGAAGCCGAGCTCGGGGTTGGCATGGATACGGTGGCTCATTCCGATCAATTGGTCGCGACTCTCGAGAAGATGTGTCTGCGCGGCGGTCTTGGGATCGATCCGGCTCATGTCTCTCCTCCCGGCCCTCGGTCAGGAATCGGTTCAGAGGAGGCGCACTTAGACGACGGGACGGCCGCTGGCGTCCTTGGGAACTCGGTCGATATGCCAGTCCATCGAGTGGGCCTGATACGTCAGATCCGGTGAGTCGGCCAGGCCAACACTTCCGATGAAATGGAAGGCGTTGGTGTCCCAGTCGTAGAAGTCGTCGCCACGGCCGTACATCTTGAACCAGCGGCGACCGCCACCGCTTCCGTGCATGACGGTGCGGGCTGGCAGTGCCGCCACGTCAACCGACGCGTCGGGCCGTGTGGTCGTCTCGGACTCGGGGAGCGACGCCCACATCTTGCGATAGTTCGGGAAGTAATCTTCATCGCGGACCGCGAGAGCGGTGTGCGGCCCTTGCCACCGGGCTCGACCCAGGGTCCACTCGCCGAGCGCGTCGACCTGCTGGAAGACGATGCGACCGCCGCCGGCGAGGGCAAAGGACATGGTGTCCGAGGGGACGTCGGCGCTGCGTATTGGATCGAGCGCGGCGAAGCGGTCGAAGAACTCGGCCGTCCGGTCCAGATCACGGCACTCGTAGACGCCGTGGCTGATGCGCCCGACCTTCAGTGGCCCGGCCCCGGCCATCGCCCCCGCGGGCATGTGCGTTGGCGCCCAGAACTCGTACTGGTTGCCATCGGGATCGCAGAAGCGGATCGCGGTTCCATCCTGCCCTTCGGCCGAGGTGCGGAAGGCGTCTGTGTGCGCCACGCCGTATTCGTCCAAGCGACGGAGGTGCTCATCTACGTCGGCCTGGTTGATGAAGAAGCCGAACCGTGGCAGGGAAGCGCCCGGATCGGGAGCCGGTGGCAACATCTCATCCTGCAAGAAGCCATCGACGATGGAATAGGGTGTGCGGCAGAAGGCCGCGACAGCCTGGTGACGCTGCCTGGCCTCGGTCGTCAATCCATTGACGCGATCGACCTTGGCGCCCAGAACGTTAACGGTGAACTTGATCCATCGGTCGAGGTCGTTCGTGGCGACTGCGAAATGGTCGATCCAGTAAATCGTGCCTGGCCGCTGGTCCTCCGCCATACATCCGCTCCTTTCGCGTAGGCACTCGAGGGCAGCCCACCATTGGGGCACGGCCCTCCCGTAATAGCCCGAGTATAGCCCCGCCTCGGGTGGAGTCAAGGCGCACGTTCGAGCTGCTGGTCACCTTCCGATCTGCGTCAGTTGGCCGGCCCGAGCGGCATCCATCGTCGCCGAAGGGCCACGATCGCCGGGACGCCAATCAGAAGCAGGAGGGGAAAGCTCATCGGCCCGGCGAGTTCCTGGAGCGACGTGGGACGGGGCGCCACGTCGAGCCCGGCGGCAAGTCGAGACGGCGTTCCCTGTCCAGTGGCGTCGACGGCGAGATCGTAAACGAGATCGCCAGCGCGGCTATCGATGCTCAGCTTGGTGAGCCAGCCGGAGGTATGCACCCAGTCCATCCGCTCATCTGAGCGAAGATCGTCCAGCAACAGCTTCGTCGCGGGCGCATCGTACGGGAGGCTGATCCCAGCGCCTCCGCCGTGGAGCAGGGTGGGCCGCTGATCCGTGAGGAGAAACACGTCCGCCTGCACCTGGTCGCTCGGTTGTTTGCCAAGACCGAGAATGCGCAGGGGCACCCACGGGTTGGTCGTCGGTATGGTGATCTGCACTGGCGTGCCGTCTCCGAGTTGTTGGCCGAGCGCGGCTGCTGCGTCGGCGTCGAAGACGGCCGCGAGGAAGATCGGGCTCCTCTGGGCGTAGAAGTCGAGAACCTCCGGCGCATCGGGCGAGAGGCTGAAGCCGTGGTTCGTGGCCCAGGCGGCGACGTCCCTCGCTCCTCCTTTGAGGACCGTCAGGTCCAACGCGTCCACACGTGTCTCCAGGAGCACCTGCACGTTGCTCTGGGCGTAGGACGAGTCGAATGCCCGGTAACGCCCATCCCTCCGGGGCTCCGTCTCGAGCAACAGGCGCTGCAAGGTCCATGATCCTGCGCGCTCGACGCTCGACGGGATGCCGGGTAGGGGGATGAGGGTACCGAACTGACCACCGCCCCCGACAAACTTGAACGCAGTGATGTAGTGCTCCACGCCTTCGTGGTAAGCAGCGAGTGTCGTCGTGCGGCCGAGGTTGACGGCTCCGTTGGAGCCGATCAGGCCGGCGCACGCCGCGGCCGTGGGTGCACTGACGCCGTACAAAGTGACACATGCGGTGAGTCCCGCGAGGATTGTGAGCAGGTGGCGCATGGCATCTCCTCTCCTGGGGCAAGTGCCCATCAACAGAGAAGACGCCGCGGATGCCCGGTGAGTTCCATCCTCGGGGGGTCAGCCGAGCTCGCTCGAAAATCAGGGCTGGGGACGGACCAGGCCGGAACCCGCTTCCGTGGGGTGGCCCTTCGATTTGACCGGCGGTCATCCAAGCTGTAGGCTGCGGCCTCAGCGAGCGGTAGAAGCCGGCACGCCGAGGCTGGTGCCTCGGCATGGCGCTCCAAGGAGAAAGCATGGAATTCTCGCTATTCGCCTTGCCAACGTACTACAAGGAGACCGATGGACCGCACGGCGCCTACTTCCGGCGACTCGTGGACTTCCTCGTATCCGCCGAGGATCTGGGTTACGACGCGGTCTGGGCCAACGAGCATCATTTCCATCCCTATGGAGGCTTGATCCCGTGCCCGGCGGTGCTTCTGTCCGCTGTCGCCCAGCGCACGAAGCGGATGCGCCTGGGCACATCCGTTGTCGTGCTGCCGCTACACAACCCGATCGAGGTGGCGGAGCAACTCGCCATGGTGGACGTGATGTCCGGAGGGCGCGTGGATCTGGGGATCGGCCGCGGCTTCGTCCCCTTCGACTACCAGACGATGGGCATTCCCATGCAGGAGGGACAGGAGCGAACACTGGAGGGTCTGGAGGTAATCCTCAAGGCGTGGTCAGGCGCGCCCTTTACCCACCACGGGAAGTATTTCCACTACGACAATATCGAGGTGTGGCCGCGGCCGGAGCAGCGACCACACCCGCCTGTCTGGCTCGCCTGCAGCACCAGCCCTGAGAGCTTCACCTTCGCGGGACGGAATGGCTACAACCTGCTCACTGTCAGCTCGCTGCGCCCGATGGGCAAGATCGCAGAGCTCGTCCAGCACTATAGGCAGGCCTGGGTCGACTCCGGGCGGGACCCGCACAGCTTCAAGTACGCGACCCACTATCAGATCGTCGTGGACGAGGACCGAGAGAGGGCGCGACGGACGGTGGCCGAGGCGATCCCGCGCTACTTTGGTCTCCTCGATGAGTCAACGGGGCTGTTCAAGTCGACAAACCAGCCGCCGCGTCCCGACCCGCTAGTTGGATTCACCGTCGAGAAGTGGATCGACGAGGGTCGTATCCTGTGCGGTACGCCCGACGACGTGGTCGCGACCCTCCAGTGGGCGCGTAGCGAGCTCGGCATCACTGGTGTGGATGGCGCGTTTTACTTCGGCGGCATGCCGTTCGAGACCGCCCAGCGCTCCCTCCGGCTCTTCGCGGAGGAGGTCATCCCCCGCATGTCAGCTCCACTGGCAACCGTCGCGAAAAGGGGAGCCGGCTCCCGGCCGCCAGGTCCGACAAGCATACTTCCAAACTTAGAACGCCGGTTCTATAATGTGGGGCGAGAGTGCTGCTTCAAGGGATTGGCGAACGGTAGCGAAGTCGGTGATGAACGAAGAATCGCGGACGGTAACCGTCGACGAAGAGATGTACCGAGCGCTGCTGCGCCTGGCAGTGGCATCCGGTGCACTTGCCAACTCTATCGAACCGGAGGTCGACTGCCATTGCCCCGAATGCGAGTTTGCACGGGCTTGGCAGATATTCGCGAACGACCCAGAGGTGGTCGGCTTCGTCGAGCGTAAGCTCGCGGTCGAAGCAGTCGTCCGACTGCTACGGTCCTAGCCGCACTGCGCGGAGGTTGGGCCAGCGCCCCACGAGCGCAGCAGCCGCCCATCGTCGTTCGTCCAGTCGCAGGGGCCTCCCCGTCCCGCGCTGACGAGGCCACGTGCGCCTCTTCGGAATACTTCGGTCACGCAACACTTAGCAGGTTGACGCGCCCGTAAACTCCGGGTACCCTTTGGACCACAAATCGCCAACACGGGCGGCCCGCGGTCATCACCCCTGGTCCCTCTGTGTAAGGCACAGGATCGACAGCCTTTCGATCCGATCTCTGGAGGTTCCTCGATGGCTGTTGCCGACGTTCAAGCCACGGGTGCGATCGCAGCTCCGATCGAGCGAACGACTGAGCAGGAATCTCCACGCCACTCGCTTGCTCTTTGGATCGTATGCGTCTCCCACGCGCTGAACCACATGCAATCAGGCATCTTCTCCGTGCTCTACACGTCCATGATGTCGACGTTGGGATTCGGTTACAGCGAGCTCTCCATGATGCTGGCCGCCAACAACGTCGTGAGCAGTGGTATGCAGGCCGTCTACGGATTCATCACCAAGTATGTGAAGCGGGCGGTAGTCCTCGGGGTCGGCAACGTCATCATGGGCATCGCCACGTTCTTTGTGGCGGGGACGCAGAACTTTAGCCAACTGATGGGGCTCAAGATCGTTTCGGCAGTCGGATCTAGCCCCCAGCATCCGGTGGGCGCCACGATCCTATCGAGCTACTTCGAGGGAGCACGCGGCCGAGTACTCGGCCTACACCACACAGCGGGGAACGTTGGAACGCTCATAGCTCCGCTGCTCGCCGCAACCCTGTTGCTCTACATGGATTGGCGAATGGTCTTCATTCTCGTCGGAGTGCCCAGCATTCTGATGGGGCTGTCGTACTTCCTGCTGCGAGACCGCGTGACGGTCAACCCGAACGCGTCGAAGCACAGGGGCGAGAGCGGAGGGTGGGCGTCGTACATCGCGTGCCTCAAGAACAAGGACCTGATGCTCGTCAGCCTCCTTATGATGGTTGGGGCCGCCGGTCGTGGCGGCGACATCAACCAGACATACCTGGTACCCCATTTCGTGCAGGACCTCGGCATCGCCATCGCGGCGGCCGCCGCGTTGCTCACGGTCCTGAATGCCGCAGGCCTGGTGGCGCCGCTTGGGTGGGGCTGGATCAGCGACAAATTCCCGCGGAAGATCGTGCTCCAGGCATCCCTCGCGGGTTCAGCGGTCACGACTGTCTGGCTCGGCGAGCAAGGAGCGCTCGACGTCCTTCTAATCGTGAACCTGATCATCTACGGCATCGTGGTGAGCTCGCGACAGTCGATCACGCAAGCGATGGTTGGTGACTACGTAAGTCGGGAATCCCAGGACGCGGCGTTCAGCATCTACTACACGGTCGGCTTTATCAGCGGTCCAATCTGGACGCTGGTCATGGGTGCGATCATGCAGGAGGCCGGCTTTGCCGTGGCGACGAAGGTCATCGCGGTGTCCTATATCCTGGGCATGCTCATCCTGATCCCGATTCGGGTGAAGGGCAGCAACCGACCGACGCCAACGGGAGCGGTTGCCGCCTGAACCCAGCCGCCAACGAGGTATGGCAAGCCGACCGACCCAGGATGACTAGCGGATGCCTGCGACGAAATCGGCTGAGCTCGCGATATGCACCAACGGTGTCATGCTGACGATGGCTCGTTCGTGGTCTTCTTCTGAAGCGGCGGTACAGCAGTCCTCGAGGACTACGACGCGATAGTCGCAGTCGACCGCATAGCGCGCCGTCGATTCGACGACAAAGTTGGTCGCGACGCCCGTGAGGACCACCGTGTCGATATCCCGAGCGGCAAGCATTGTTTGAAGCTCGCTGCCGAAGAAAGCGTTCATCCGGGGCTTCCGCACGATCGGCTCGTCCCCGATGGGCGCAATTGCGTCCAGGATCTTCATCCGTTCCGCCGCGTCGCCAGGGCTCGCAACCGCGTGCGCCCTTGCGCTGATGAACTTGTTGCGAGTCGAGGAGTAGTCCGGGCGTCGCGCGGCCACGACGTAGATGAGGGAAACGTCGTTCTTGCGCGCCGCCTCCAACACCCGTCCGATCGACCCGAGCAGGCGTTGTTTCCGCTCGTCCGGCAGGCTGCTGGTCGTGAACTGCTGTACGTCCATGCACAGGACCGCGGTCTTTCCTCGATCGAGCTGTAGATCCACTACCGAGCCTCCACTCGCGCTTCTCATGGAACCGCCTGGAGTCTACCCGCCCCAATTGACTGGGACTACTGCTCGGGCTACGCTTCTCAACAATCTGAGGAGGTGAGTCATATGGGACGGATACTTGGTCTCGGCATCACCCACTATCCGGGGCTGGCGTTCAAAGGAAGCCTGTCCCGACGCATCAACATGCTTCTAGCCGATCCCCATCTGCCCGAGCGGCTTCGCTCGCCAGAGAATTGGCCCGAGGCGATGCGACGGCAGTGGGCGGAGGACGAGGGCGAAGCGCACAGCACGGTCCATCGCCAGGCGATGATCGACGAGTTCCGCCGGGCGCGTGAGGAGCTGGACGCCTTTCGGCCAGACTTCGTGGTGCTCTGGGGCGACGACCAGTACGAGAACTACCAGGAAGACTGCGTGCCGGCGTTCTCGGTTCTCGCCTACGACCAGGTAGCCGTGCAGCCCTGGAACCCGCACGGTCGGGGAATGCGTGGGGAAAACTCGTGGGACGAGCCCGCGGAGAAGAGCTTCACGATCCAAGGGCACCGAGCAGCGGGGAAGTTCCTCGCAACATCACTCCTGAACGAAGGATTCGACATTGCGTATGGCTACAAGCCGGCGCACGCCCACCCCATGGGGCACGCCTTCGTGAACTCGGTGCTCTACATGGACTGGGATCGGAAGGGGTTCGAGTACCCCATCGTGCCGATCACGGTGAACAGTTACGGCCGCAACCTCATTCGGCACCAGGGGACGCCGCAAACGCCGTCGGCTTCTGTGGCCCTTGCACTCGAGGCGGATGAGGATCCTCCGGGCCCGCAGCCGTGGCGCTGCTTCCAGCTCGGAGCGGCTGTGGCGCGCGCCGCGGTCCGGAGCCCGTGGAAGGTGGCCTTGGTCGCCTCATCGAGCTGGTCCCACTCGTTCCTGGTCGAGAAGCATGGCTACATGTATCCGGATGTCGAGTCGGACAAGCGCCTGTACGACGCGTTCGTCGAGGGCGACTGGGACGCGTGGCGCAATGTAACCCTCGAGGACGCGGAAGATCGTGGCCACCACGAGCTGCTGAACTGGTTCTGCCTGGCGGGCGCCATGGACCAGCTTGGGCGCAAGCCGGACTACTCGGTGTTCCAGGAGTCCTGGATCACCAATTCGGACAAGGTCTTCGCCGCGTTCCGCCCGTAAAGCAGGAGAGACGGGCCGGAGAATGCGCTCCGTCCCGCCTCTCGTTTTCACTTAATCGCGCGCCACTCCCCTAACAACCCAGGCGCGGGCGGCTGGACTGCCTAGCACCGCGGAGCGGCGGGATTATACTGGTGCCATTCGGGGCTTCACGCCCGTCGGAAGTCGTATGACCCGCGCATTGGCCGTCATCATCATGCTGCTGATCGTCACCGTCCTCATCTATAACAGGACTGGCCGGCACGCCACGCGGAATGCCGCCTCGAGGGCGACGACCAGCTACCCCGCCATGATCCACGGCGCGTAGAAGGCTCAGCAGCAGCCACCGGTAGCAGCGAATCGAGGAGGAGATCATGGAGAACAAGGACGGTGCACAGAGCTGGGGG
>ORMF012698544.1_pt1 | contig 90861 bp, 79 predicted proteins | sample 1779871 | NCBI WGS metagenome assembly ORMF01 (sample SAMEA104232316, study PRJEB22302) | groundwater metagenome | biome: forest; feature: aquifer; material: groundwater | place: USA | collected 2011-08-07 | depth 5.4 m | reverse complement strand
TTTTTAGGAGATGAGGGAAGGGATGCCCTAATTATTAAAGATATGGTAGTTAATAATCATTTTCCTTTAATCGGTCCCCCAACATCTGTTGGGAATATTTATTTAGGCCCGCTTTACTACTACATGATGGGGTTTTTTATGATTCCTTTTGGTTTAAACCCTGTTGCAGCAGCTGTTATGAACGCGCTAATTGGGGTTTTAACAGTAGGGTTAATATATCTTTTGGGAAGAAGTTGGTTTAACAGGTGGGCAGGACTTTTCTCTGCTTTTTTATATGCCATATCTCCTATAAATATTAATTATTCAAAAACTTCTTGGAATCCTAATCCTGCTCCGTTTTTTACTTTAATTGCTGTTTATGCTTTTTATAAAGCCCAAAAGAATAATAATTTTAAATGGCTATTTATAACAGGTGCCTCAGTTGCCGCAGCTTTGCAAATGCATTATTTGGCGTTAATTTTACTTCCGGTGTTTGGTGTATTTTGGTTAAACGAAATTATTTGTAAAGATAAAATTAAAAACAAAATTTTAGGAACAATTGGGGGAGTTTTATCATTTTTGTTTGTGATGTCACCTCTTGTTTGGTTTGATTTGCGGCATAACTTTTTAAATTATAGAGCTATAACTGAACTATTTAACCAAGGTAGCGCTGTAAAGTTTAATATATTCACAAACTTTGCAAAAATCCCAGATATTTATGTAAATAAATTGATAGGCAGATATATGGCAGGGGAAAATTCTTTACTTACTTTAATTGTTTCAATTTTGGTAATACTGCCTGTAATTTATGTTGTGTTTTTGAAAATAAAAGGCAAAAAAGTTTCCTGGCCAATATTTGCTTTAGGAACATGGCTGGTTGTTGGGATTTTTGGATTATCATTTTATTCAGGTAATGTTTATGATCATTATTTGGGTTTTTTAAACCCAGTTCCCTTTTTACTTTTAGGATCTTGGGTTGCTGTCACAAGATATAAAAAGTGGGTATTGTTGGGACTTGCTGTTTTGTCAGTAGGTTTAACAATTGTGAATATCCAAAAAAGCCCTTTAAGCAGTCCCCCAAATAATCAATTGCAAAGAACCAAAGACGTTGCAAAATTTATTATCAATGAAACTGGAAATAAGGATTTTAACTTTGCCCTACTTTCTAAAAATAATTATGATGCAGCCTACCAATTTTATTTAGGGGAATTTGGTCATGCCCCGAAAGTTGTACCTTTTGATAAAACTTCTCAACTTTTTGTTGTTTGTGAAGATGAGAGTTGTGATCCTACTCATAGTCCAAAATATGAAATAGCTGGATATGGTTATTCAAAAATTGAGTGGATGAAAGAATTTGCGGGTGTTAAAATTTACAAACTAGTTCCAAATCCAACAGGCAAACCATGAAACTATCAATAATAATTCCGAGCTACAACGAGCAAGCAAATATTAAAAAAGGAGTCTTGGAGGGAGTAGAAAATTATTTAGAAAACCTTTCTTCCGCCAAAGGCGGACCAGCCTCTGGCTGGGAATATGAAGTTTTGGTGGTTGATGATGGGTCATCTGACTCTTCAGTAGAACTTATCAAAAAACAAATTCAAAAAAGCAAAAAATTTAAATTAATACAAAATAAACATGGGGGAAAAGCCATAGCAGTTTTAACTGGGATGGAATCCTCAATAGGGGAGATTGTGTTGTTTACAGACATGGACCAAGCAACTCCGATAAATCAACTTGATAAATTTTTCCCTAAATTTGATGAAGGTTTTGATATTGTTATTGGCTCAAGAACTGGTAGAAAAGGAGCACCTTTTGTCCGTAAACTAGCAGCTTGGGGATTTTCTATCATGCGAGGAATAATTTTAGGATTACCCTTCAAAGATACCCAATGCGGATTTAAAGCTTTTAACAGAGACTCAATTGAAAAAATTGTTCCTAAAATAAAAAAAGAATGGGGAGTTGTGCATTTTAAAGGTGGGGCTGTGAATGCAGGATTTGATGTAGAACTTTTATATTTGGCAAAAAAATATGGATTTAAAATTGCAGAGGAACCAGTTGAGTGGAATTATGTTGATACTGAAAGGGTGCAAGTAGTAAAGGATGCAGCAGCTGCAATTTATGACATGATAAGAATTAGGGTGAACGATCTAAAAGGAAACTATAATTGAGTAAATAGTAGCACCGCAGCATAGCGAGGACTACTATGCTCAATTATATGAGGAAGCGCAGGTCTGCCATAGGCGGACCGAGCAAGCTCATATCATTTTTTCTTTGCAGGAGTTTTTCTAGGTTTCTTTGCTTTTTCTTCAACAGGAGCTTGCTCAGATGATGCTTCTTCAGGTGTAGCTACTTCTTCCTCAGCTACTTCAGCCTCTACTTCTGTAGCAATAGGCATTAAAATATTTAATATTTGGTCAAGTTTTGCATTAACGGCTGCAAACTGCTCATTATTTTGAGGTCCTGCGCTTCGGGTTACAGGTTCACCTTTTTTACCGCCAAAGCAATTGCTGCAATAAACAGGTTTTTCTCCACTTGGTTGGAATGGAACTTGGCAGCTATTTCCACATTCATCACAAACTGCATCAAACATTCTTTTTTCTTCAAAATTAGATCTTTGGAAACTTCCACCTTCGTGTCTTGGTGCATCTGATCTGCCTCTGCTTTCAAAACAATTGCTGCAATAAATAGGTTTACCGCTGGTTGGTCTAAAAGGAACTTCACATTCTTTACCGCAGTTATCACAAATTGCTTTGTGCATTTCAACAGGTCCTCTGTCACCTCTATCACCAAATCTTGGTTTACCCCCAAAAGAAGGTCTGGATCTAAATCCCCCTCCTCCTGATCTACCGCTATTTCTATCTCTATTAAATGCCATGTGCGTAAGTATACCACGTTTACCGATCTTTTATCTAAATAGTGTTTATGGTAAGCTGTATTTCACATGGATCAGAACAATACAACAACAGATGTTTGCCCCAAATGTGGAGCTCCTCTTTCAGGAATAACAGAGACTGCAACCGGAAAAAAACTCCAAAGGTGTTCTACAGGTTCATGGAATAAAGAAACCAGACAAAATGAAGGTTGTGACTACGTAAAATGGATTCAAGAAGAACCGGTGGAGCTTGATGAAAAATGTCCAAAGTGTGGAAGTCCCTTAATTTTACAAACTACCAGGTTTGGTAAAAAAATGAAGAAGTGTTCAACAAACACTTGGAATAAAGAAACAAAAAAGGCAGAGGGTTGTGACTATATTGAATGGTTGGGTGGCAAAAGTGAACCTTTAGATCAAGATTGTCCAACTTGTGGGGAAAAATTGGTTTTATACACCACAGCTTCAGGGAAAAAAATGGAAAAATGTTCAACAGCAGGTTGGGATAGCGCCAATAAACAAGCAACAGGTTGTACATACATCAGATGGTTAAAACCAGGTGAAGTTCCAGCTTCTTCAGCTGGCGAAGAATTCCTCCCCCCAGACCCTTCCTAGAACTTCTATCATTCTCATATTCATTGTGTTTTAATATAGAAAGATGAAGATTAAGGATCTTCCGAAAGTAGAAAGACCGCGGGAAAAACTTATTAAATATGGGCCTGGAAAGCTCTCAAATTCAGAACTTCTTGCAATACTCCTAAGAACAGGCCATAAGGGCGTAAATGTCGTTAATTTATCAGAAAAAATCTTGAAACATTTTAAAGGAGATAAGTTGGCGACTATTAACTACAATGAATTAAAGAAAGTATTTGGGTTGGGGCCAGCTAAAGCGTGTGAGATTGTTGCTTGTTTTGAACTAGGGAAAAGATTACTAAAAGATAAAAAAGCTGTTCTAGTATTATCACCAAAAGATGTTTGGGAGGAGTTGAAGGATGTCCGCGTTCATAAAAAAGAACACTTTATAATTTTTTATTTAGATACTACAAATCAGGAGATAGCTAGGGAAATAATCTCAGTTGGATCCCTTAATGCTAGTTTAGTTCACCCACGGGAAGTTTTTGAGCCAGCTGTAAGGAATTTAGCAGCGCAAATCATTATTGCCCACAACCATCCATCTGGAGGTTTGGAGCCTTCAAAAGAGGATTTAGAAATTACCCAAAAACTTATAGAATCTGGTGATATTTTAGGTATTGAGATAATTGATCATATTATTGTGACTAAGGATCACTATTTAAGCTTTAGAGAAGCAGGATTATTTTAGAAAATAAAGAGTTAGTTCAATTATGTTAATTTATTTACGATTAAATTAATCCCATTTTTTAAATTAGTTTTGATCTCGCATTCCCAAATAGTAATTATTTCCCAATTTTGTTTCTTAAGTTCAATATTATTTTTAGAATCTCTATTTTTATTATTAATTATTTTGCTCGACCAAAACTTTTTATTAGTTTTTGGGAGATGATCAAATTTACAGCCATGTCCATGCCAGAAGCATCCTTGAATAAAAATTACAACTTTCTTTGACGGAAAGGTTATATCTGGTTTTCCAGGTAATGGGTAGTGGATTCTGTATCTGAAGCCTAATTTGTAGAGTCCCTTTCTAACTAAGAGTTCTGGCAGTGTATTTTTTGCCCTTATTAAGGACATATTCCTGCTTCTTATTTCCTTACTTACTTTGTCCATTCAATATGACCGTTTATTCCATTTTTTTCATAAACTTCTAGCACTTCCGTGCAGAATTTAAGAAGCTGCTGGTCTTCTGAATATTTTGCAAGTTCATATAGTCGAATAAACATCTTTTTTCCAGTTTCTGTTTGCTTCAAATTCTTTTTTAAAAAATTATGTTGACTACATAAAGTTTGACCGTTTTCTAATGTAGCCTTGCCACCTAAATCTTTTGGTTTAACATGATCTGCATGTAGTTCAACACCTTCCTTCAAACCTCTACCACAAATTACACATTTATAACTATCCCGTTTAAAGATCGCTTGTTTAACTGCAGATGTGAAATCTTCAAGTTCTCTTCTTTTAACTAATGAAGGATCATAACGGTAAATACCTTTACCTTCCTTCACAAGATAGCCATTTTGATGCAATTGCCGTATTCCTCTATCTGGATCACGGAATATTTTCCCTGTCCTTTTTAAAAATTCTGAAGTTGCCCAATCAACAACTTCTGGATGGGAGATATTTCTATTAGGATTCTGCTGAAAAAATTCCATCAACAGTCCGTTCTGTGTTATCTCTTCCAATTCTGCCTGGGTTTTGTTCTGACTCATAATTTGCCTCCTTTTCTGATATTTTAATATCTTTTAATTTCTTTGCAATAGCCTTTGCAACAGCTGTAACTGCTGGTACCACCACTGAATTACCCATTTGGCGGTACATTTGGGTACGGGAAACTGGAATAATAAAGTCTTTGTTAAATCCCATAATAGCTTTGCATTCATTTGCGGTAAATAATCTAACTCCAGTTGGTCCATCCTTAACAAAAGTGCTTGTAAGGCGTTGGATCTTGTGATAGGTAGAGACTAGAGTTTTAACTTGTATTTTAGAATTCTTGTCAACCAATACTGGTCTTCCATCATCTATTTTAAATAAATATGAATTTTGGAGATGTTCAGAGATTGAATAACCTTCTACATTTTCTTCAATATAGTCTCCAATAACAGCTTTGGCCGCTGTTCCTTCTGGGAATTCGAAGTTTATATCTTTGGCCAGGTCTTTTCTAAAGCCAACGATATAAATACGCTTACGTTGTTGAGGAACCCCAAAATCTCCTCCATTTATAATTTTATAGAAAACTTTATATCCTATATCTTCAAGCGCCCCAATGATTATCTTAAATGTTTTTCCATCATCATGAGTAGTTAATCCAGGAACATTTTCTAAAAGAAAAGATTTAGCTCCTTCTCTTTTTTTGTGGTACTTGAGGATTCTTAAGATATCATAAAAAAGAGTACCTTGAGTTGCATGCATGAATCCTTGACGTTTCCCGATTGAACTAAAAGGTTGACAAGGGAATCCTGCAGTAAGCACATCAAATTCCGTAATTCCTTTTTCATCTATTTTAGTTATATCCCCATGCGGAATTTCTCCGAAATTAGCAGCATAAGTTTTTTGACAGTCTTTGTCCCATTCAGATGAGAATATACATTCCCCCCCTACTTTTTCAAAAGCAATCCTAATTCCGCCTATACCTGCAAAGAGATCAATAAATGTAAATTTAGCCTTCCTGTTTTTTTTATCCTGAGTAAATAATGTTGGAGTTTTCACCTGTTTTAGTATAGCGTTTATCATTGTATAAATTCTACTTTAATATTTTATATACCCAAACATAATACGAAGTCAAGTATCAAGAAATCTGCAGTTATTTCCATCCAAGTTAAGAGTAAAAGATAAAATAAAAGCCGCTTATCTGTGTAGATAAACGGCTCCTCATTCTAATATGCGCCAATCACCCATATTTTCCCTTGGGAACGTTACTCCTCGGTTCGAACGATTTACACACATCATTTTTCAAGTAAGTTATGCCGATCCCTAGAATGACCAGGATAGACCTCGCTCAGCATCCCTGATAATTTCCAAGAATAATACTTCTCTTTGAACTATTGCTAGTCCGTCTGAGTTCTCTTATCCTTTTCTGCTATCTATGGCACTCACGAGGATCAATATTTGGGTTAACATGGTTAGCCCTCCTACAACCCCCGCAATCTGCGAGATTAATCTAATTTTAAGCACTATTTATAAATATTGTCTAGTTGTCAAAATTTACTCAAAAAATATTGACTTATTGACCAATGATAAAAAAATGTTAAACTGATGTTGCTTCCCATGAAACCTCAACTTCTTGATCAATTTAAAGCTATTAAGGATACTTTAATGAGTAATGTAGATACCATAGGTAGGTTGATCCAACAAGCTCAAACTCTTTCTACACTTGCTGAACAGATTCCAGGAACCAATACAGCAGAAAGAGCGGCAAAGGAGAAATTGCAAGAAGAAGTTAAAAATATTAATGCTTCAATAGCAACTTTAATTGAACAAACTAAACACCTTTTTGAGTTATATGATAAATTTGCGGAGGATCTATTTAATACAAAATAATGGCTAAAGGAAGGGTGAGAAAAACTGACCCTGCCACATTAACTCATTTATTTGATGATTTAGTAACTACTAGACAAAGATTAGCCGAAAAAGATAGAAAATATAACCCTGGTGAACATAAGGACAAAACTAGATCTAAAATTTCCTTAATTTTCGTTTGTAGCTACGTGGGCTTGATAGCTCTAGTTTTCATTGTGTCACTTATCTATAATCAAATAATTATCCTTAACGATAAACAATTAAATTTACTACTTGAGCCAAAAGATATTGTTTTGGTGATAACCAGTGCAATAGGTACTTCGGTAGGGTTTGTTGTTGGTTATTATTTCAAAGGTGAAGAAAATATAGGTGCATGAAATTAGTCTTAATACTACTTAACCTCATTCAAGCAAATTGAAGAAATGTGATAAGATTTAGATATGGCAACAATGAAAAAACTTTACAGATCAAATACGAATAAGGCATTTTTGGGAGTTTTGGGGGGATTTGGGGAATATTATGATATTGACCCAGTTTTACTTAGAGTAGTATTTATTTTAATCTCTGTTTTTAGTGGGGGAGTGCCTGGTGTGCTTGTTTATCTTCTAGCTGCAGCAATAATGCCTGTTAAAAAATAGGGTCTTCTGGCACTATTATTGGTCCTTCTTGAGAGAAATCACCCAATCTTCTTAATAGAAAATTATACTCAAACCAGTAGAATGTTTTATTTGGTTGGAGAGGTGATATAGGGGGTTGTAATACTTGATACGTAAAGTCTTTTGGTAAAGGTCGCTGGGTACCCATAGAGCTTATTACCAAAGTATCGTTTGTACCTCCAGCTTGATATAAAGATTGGGGAATTTTAGCAATTGCCCGTCTGGCGGTAAAATCTTGACTCTCCACATTACTAATGTTTGCAAAGGAAAGAGGGGCATCGAAAGATGCAAAGAATTTTCCTACTCTGGTTAATGTGGAAGGCTTTGTAATATTTGCGTGTGCAACCGCTAATTTACACTCTGATATTAATTGTTTTAATCTTAAGAAAGACTGGAGATCTTTTGCCCAAGAAAGGGGGATTCTGCTTCCTAACTTAATACCTGTGGTTATATATTCTTCAAATACAGCATCTTCCAGTATAGCTTTTTTTTGAACATATTCCCTAACATGGGGAAGCATATCTTCAAATGCTTCTGTCTTCTCAGCAACTTCTAAAATACCTTGGTTTACATTGCATACGTCTTTGGAAACATCAAGCAAAGCAACTGCTTCTGCTCCTCGATCAAGAGCAATATCAAGATTATGAAATGAACCTATACCTAAAAATCCTCCTCCTTGGGTTGGTATTTCCTTTAATCCTGAGATTAAAGCCACAATATCTTCGTTTGTGTATTCCCAACCTATGTCTAGATTCTTAATACCACTCTCTATTCTAACTACTCTTGAATCTGAACCTTTTTCAGCCATTATATGATTATATCATAACTATAGGATTAAATTAAATCTAAATTCTAAGAAATTGCTTGCCTAGAGTAAATCCTTAACGTACAATGGGTATGTGAAATTTGTTATTAAATACAAGACTGAATTTATTATTCTTCTAGGACTGGTTGTTTTGTATTTTGTTTTAAGACTTCCTAATTTAACCTTGCAGCCAATATTTGCAGATGAGGCAATATATATCAGATGGGCTCAAGTAATGCGGGCAGAACCGACATTGCGGTTTGTTTCCTTAACAGATGGTAAAACCCCACTTTTTATGTGGCTGATGATTCCTTTGCTTAAAGTATTCAAAGATCCTTTATTTGCAGGTAGGTTTTTGTCAGTAATTGCCGGTTTTTTTACCTTAATGGGGGTATTTTTCCTGTCTAAAAAAATATTTAATATCAAAACAGCTCTTTGGGCTTCACTTTTTTATGTAACTGTTCCTTATACAGTTTTTTTTGACAGAATGGCTTTGGTTGACTCAATGTTGTCTGCATTTACTGTTTGGGCTATGTATTTTGCAACTTGGCTTATCAGATCCTTAAGATTGGATTTGGCTATGATTTTAGGCTACATGTTAGGAGGGGCTTTGCTTACTAAGACTCCAGCTATGGTGAATATTTTGGTATTGCCTTTAACTTTACTTGGACTTAAGAAAAACTCTCATGATAAATATCCATACCTTAAGGCGTTGTCTTTTTTAGGAGTGGCAGCACTGATTGGTTTGATTATCTATAATCTTTTACTGCTTGGACCGGGTTTTCAGCAATTATCTTCAAGAAACGCAGATTACATATTTTCTCCTCAAGAATTAAAAGGCAGGATTTTGGATCCGTTTATTCCGCATTTTCATGATATGTCTGATTGGTTTCCTCGTCTTTATACCATTCCTATTTTAATATTAGGGGGAATTGGGGTTTATCAACTTTTGTTTACTGTGAATAGATTAGGTATGGTTGTTTTGATTTGGGCTTTGATACCGCTTCTTTTGGAGATGGCATTTCTGCGAACCTTTACAGCCCGTTATTTATTAACTTTTGTTGCGCCATCCTTAATTTTTGCAGGATATGGTATGACCAAGGCTTTGGAAAAACTCAGAATAAATCCAAATTTAAAAACAGCCATTGCTTTGGTTGCAGTATTGCCTTTGGCTTTAAAATTTGATTATCAATTGCTGGTAAGTCCTCCCCCAGATAATTTACCCCAAGAGGAAAGACGTGGATATTTTGAAGATTGGACAGCAGGATATGGATTTAAACAAATTGCAAATTATTTAATAGAACAAAAAAAGACCAAAGATGATGTGGTGGTTGGGGTATCTGGTTATTTTGGGACTTTGCCTGACGGGTTACAAATTTATTTGGATAAAGCCGGAATCTCGATTGTTGGCAGCGCTGCCACAGTCTCTGCCCAAATCAGAAATACTGCCAAAGATCATCCAACATATTTTGTAGGGAATAAAAAAGAACTTAAAGGCAGTATTAAGGCAGTTAAGTTAATTATGGAATTTCCTAAGGTTCATCCAAAAGATGGTTCAGAGGCTGACGCAACTGTTTTGTATGAAGTCTTACCTCAATGAAGATAAAGCTGATTTTATTTCTTTTGAGTTTGCCGCTTTTTATATCCTTAATACGTCCGGGTTTTTTCCCGATGCAGGATGATTTACAAGCTTTTAGAGTAGAGCAGATGGTGAAGTGTTTGAAAGATTTCCAAATTCCCTGTCGTTGGATCCCTGACATGGGTTACCAATACGGTTATCCTCAATTTAATTTTTATCCACCCAGTGTTTTTTATTTGGGGGGACTGTTAAATTTAGTGGGGATCCAAGTTATTGATGCTGTGAAGATTTTATTTATTTTGGGATTTGTGCTGTCTGCTTTTTCAATGTATTTTTTCCTGAAAACCTTTTTAGGACAAAAATGGCCGGCATTTGTAGGGGCAATTTTATATAGTGTTGTGCCTTACAAAGCAACAGAAGTATATGTAAGGGGATCTTTGTCTGAATTTTTTTCCTTTGTATTTTTTCCTTTAATTTTTTTGTTTTCTTTGCAGCTTATTCGCAACGGTAAAAGAAGATATATAGCATATTTAGGATTATCAATTGGTCTTTTGCTCTTAACTCACAATTTAATGTCTTTTATATTTTTACCTTTATATGGGGTTTGGGTTATAACGCTTGTGGCTTTGGAGAAAAAATGGAAAGTATTGCCAAAAGTTATTTTAGGAAGCTTACTAGGTTTAGGTTTGGCTGCCTCATTTACTTTGCCTGTAATTTTTGAAAATAAATATGTGCACATTGAAACGTTAACTGGTGGGTATTTTGACTACCGTCAACATTTTGTAGATATCAAACAATTATTTGTATCCAACCATTTTGGTTATGGTTCATCGTATTTAGGACCAAATGATGACTTGTCTTTATCTGTAGGGATTGTGCAGTGGATACTGGGAGTAGTTGCCATAATATTTTCTTTACTTACTTTTAAAAAGGATAAGAAATTAAATGTTCTGACTTTAGTGTTAGGTATTTTATCACTGGCTGTTTTATTTTTAATGCATCAAAAATCATCTTTTATCTGGGCAATTATTCCGGGGTTAAATTTGCTCCAATTTCCATGGAGGTTTTTATCAGATAGTACTTTTTTACTTTCAATACTTGGGGCTGTTTCTATATATAAGATTTCTGCATTTAATAAAAAAATAGGTATTGGGGTAGGGGTTATTGCCATAACTACTCTGTTTGTTTTGCATGGTTCTTTTTTCAAACCAAAAGAATGGATAAATATTTCAGACAAAGAAAAATTTACAGGAGCATCTTGGGAAAAACAATTAACCATTAGTATTTTTGATTATTTACCAATATATGCCAAACTGCCTCCAAATAAAAAAGCACCTGAGTTGCCGGATACTTTGGAAGGAAAAGTAGAATTTAAAGATTATAAAAAGGGTAGCAATTTTCAAATAGGAGAAATTAATGTGGCAACAAATAGTGCTACTTTGCGTTTACCTTTGTTTGATTTTCCAGGCATGGTTGTAAAAGTTGACGGAAAAGTTGTGCCGCATATTCATGATGACTGCAGAGGTCAAGAATATTGCTTGGGACTAATTACTTTTAAAGTAGGGGAGGGTTCCCATGAAATTGAGGCAAAGTTACATGACACTTTTATCAGGCAATTGGGTAATATAATTAGTGTATTTGCTATTGTAATTTTGGGGATAATATTGAAATATGATAAAAATTCTAAATAAATATTGGCCTGTTTTTTTAATATTTGCTCTTTCAATACTAATTGTTTGGCCGCTTTTTAAAGTTGGTTATTTCACCCATCATGATGATCTTCAGGTCATGAGAATTTTTGAAATGAGAAAATGTTTTGAGGATCTACAAATTCCTTGTCGTTGGGTACCTGATATGGGGTATGGGAATGGGTTTCCGCTTTTTAACTATTATGGAATCCTACCTTATTATATAGGAGCTATTTTAAGCTATGTTTTAGGTTTTATAGGATCTGCCAAAGCATTATTTTTTATCCCTCTTGTTTTAGGGGGTGTTTCAATGTATTTGTTGGGTAAAGAAATTGGGGGAAGGTGGGTAGGGCTTACAGCTGGGGTTTTGTATCTTTTTGCCCCATACCGGTCTTTGGATACTTATGTGCGGGGTGCAATTTCTGAAAGTTTTGCGCTGGCCATTATCCCTTTAGTTTTTTATTTTGGGTTAAGGCTTTCAAAACAAAATTCCAAATTTAATTTTTCTTTGTTTAGTTTATCTCTGGCTGGCTTTTTAGTTACCCATAACATAATGATCATGTTATTTGCCCCAGTGTTATTACTATTTTTGATTTATCTAAAATTTGTTAGTAAGAGTCCTAATTTTAAAAAAGTAATGCTTTCTTTATTTTTAGGGATTGGATTATCAGCATTTTTTCTGCTTCCTGCTTTTTTGGAAAAGGGACTAGTGCAAACAGATACCTTAACCCGTTTTGATTTAGATTTTAGAGTGCACTTTGTCACAATTGGACAATTATTTTTAAATAGAAATTGGGGGTATGGGGCATCTGTACTAGGGCCAAATGATACTATTTCTTTTCAAACCGGTTGGCCACACTGGTGGCTGGTAGGTATAGCTTCTTTACTATTTCTTAAAAAAAGAAAAGCAATTCATTTAGGGTTAATCTTAATTTTTTTAATCTCAATTTTTATGACTCACAACAGATCTGCTTTTGTTTGGGAGGAAATCGGCCTTTTGCGGTATACCCAATTCCCTTGGAGATTTTTATCCCTATCAATATTTTCCTCAAGTTTAATTGGAGGAATACTGCTGCTTTATATAAAACCAAATCTACAAAAGTATTTGTCAGTAGTTATAATTTTGTTGGCAGTTGTCTTAAACTTTAATTATTTTAAGCCAGACAAGTTTTACGGCTTAACAGATTCCCAAAAACTTTCAGGGGAGTTATGGGATGAGCAAAGGAAGGCAGCTGTTTCAGATTATTTACCAATTGGTGCATATACCCCTAAAGAACCAGCTCCTTTACTGCCTCTTATAGTATCTGGTAAGGCAGATGTTAAAAACTTTACTATTAAATCAAACTCTTTTAAGTTTGAGGCAGATGTAAAAGATTCATCCCAAATCCAAGTTCCTATATTTGATTTTCCAAACTGGCAGATATATGTTGATGGAAAAAGTTATACTCATGACAAGGATAATTTATTAAAACGTATTCAGCTTAATTTAAATCCTGGTAATCATCAAGTTGAAGGTAAGTTTGGAAATACTCTGATAAGGACTATTTCAAATTTTGTTACTTTAATTTCTTTTTTGATATTAATCTTTTTAATCTATGGGAAAAATAAATCTAAATCTGTTTAAAAATAATTGGGTTTTGGTGCTACTTTTTATCTTGATATTAGTCCCTGCTGTTTGGGCACTTTTTGTACCGGGTTATTATGGGGCCTCAGATGATATTCATATTGCCTGGCTGTTTGAATTCCATAAAACTCTGATGATGGGGAAATTTCCTCCCCGCTTTGTACCTGATTTAAGTTATACCTTTGGCTATCCTTTGTTTAATTTTGTTTTTCCCTTACCGTTTTATTTGGCAGAAGGATTTCATTTAATCGGTTTAAGTTTGGTTGACAGTATTAAGGCTGTATTTTTTATCTCGGTACCTTTGTCCGGATATTTTATGTATTTGTTGATCAGGGAATTTACTAACAAAGAACTAAGTTTTACTGGCGCAATTTTGTATATTTATACTCCCTACAGGGCAGTTGATTTGTATATAAGAGGTGCAATAGGGGAGATAGTCAGCTTTATGTTTTTGCCCTTGATACTTCTTTCCATCATTAAACTTTCCAAAGATAAAAATTTAAGATGGGTGGGGATTGGGGCTTTGTCCCTGGCTTCCCTAGTCTTGTCGCACAATATAACAGCATATATGTTTTTTCCATTTGTGGCCTTGCTTGTTTTGCTGCAATTTATTTCTAGTCGTACAAAACTACAGTTCTTTTATCAAATATTTTCGATGATTTTTCTGGCGCTTTTAACCAGTATTTATTTTTGGCTGCCGGCGATAGTGGATAGTAACTTAATGAAATATGACACAGTATTTAATTTTGTTGATCATTTCCCAACTCTTCGGCAGCTTGTAACGCCTTTCTGGGGGTATGGGGCATCTGTGGCTGGTCCATATGATGGGATGTCCTTTTTTCTGGGGATTACAAATTTACTGGTTGCTTTAGTCGGTGTAATATTGCTTTTTGTAAAATGGAAAAAATATTCTTTAAATCAAAAAATAATCATGGCTTGGGCTTTTGTTTCATTGCTTATTTCAATATTTTTAATGAATTACAGATCAAGCATCCTTTGGAGTAATTTACCATTACTCCCATATTTTCAATTCCCCTGGAGATTTTTAATTATGACTACTTTTTTAATTCCTTTACTTTTAGTTGCTTTAGAAATTTTTGGAAAGAGCAGATTGGTTTCCATTCTTTTGGTTGTGTTAACTCTTTTAACAGTGGGTACTAATTTTAGGCCTCAAGATTTTTTAGGCAGAAAAGATGATTATTTCCTAAACCGTTATATTCCTGCGCCTGTTGTCAGTGAAGAGTATAAAAAAACCCAAGAAGAGTATTTAAGACTTCCTAAATATACTCATATTAGACCAGATAAAAATTATCCCCGGGTTGAAGGTGAAGGTATTAAAAAAGTAACAGAACTAAACGGGTTGGATGCAATAATTGAAGTGGAATCAACCCGCTCAGGCACCTTAAGCTACAACAAATATTTCTTTCCAGGCTGGACAGTGGAAATAGATGGTCAAAAGATAGCACTTATCCCTGGTTTTCCCTTTGGTCAGATCACTATACCTGTATCTGTAGGCTCCCACAAAATTGAGATAGCATTTAAAGAAACAGGCTTTAAAAAAACACTTGATGCTATCTCTTTACTGGCTTTTTTAGTATCATTAATGTTGGCAAAATTATGGATTTCATCAAAAAAACATGGCCGTATTTAGTCGGTCTGATTTTATCTTTTAGCCTGCTTTGGCCCTTATTTTATGCCCCCTTATTTTCCCACCATGATGATATAGAAACAATTAGAGTTTATGAGATGGACCGCTGTTTTAAGGATCATCAAATCCCCTGCCGTTGGGTGCCTGATTTGGGAGGGGGGTATGGCTACCCTATTTATAACTACTATGCTCCTTTGCCCTATTATTTTGGGGAGTTTATATACCTTTTAACCGGAAATCTAATATTTTCTACCAAACTGATGTTTGCAGTCTCGTTTCTGGGAGCCTATATTTTTATGTATGCTTTTGCCAAAAAGTTTTGGGGACCTTTAGGGGGCAGCCTGGCTGCCATTTTTTATAGCTTTGCTCCCTACCATGCTTTAGATTTTTATGTGAGAGGTGCCATGGGTGAGATGTGGGCTTTAATGGCTTTTCCAGCTCTTTTTTGGATTTTTACTAGACTTTGCGAAAAAACAAATATCTTAAATATGGTTTTGGCTGCCATATTTACATTTATACTGATCACCTCTCATAACCTATCCACACTAATCTTTATGCCTATGCTTTTGCTTTGGATATTGTTTTTATTTCTAAAACAGAGAAAAATCCAATATCTGTGGAGTTGTGCGGGAGGTCTTATTTTAGGAGTTTTGCTATCTGCCTTTTATCTACTGCCGGCAATAGTTGAAAAGGATATGGCTCATGTTGAAACAACAACTGTTGGATATTTTTACTACACAGAGCATTTTAAAGGTTTTAAAAAATTACTCGATAGGTCTTGGGGGTATGGGGCTTCTGTTAGGGAGGTGCCAGGAGGAGAGAAAGATGGATTATCCTTCCAAATAGGCTGGATACATCTTTTGGCTTGGCTTGGGGCTTTAATCTTGGCCCTTAAATTAAAAGCCAAAAATAAATATGTTTTTTCCATTGTGGCATTTTTTTCTCTCGTAGGACTGTTTGCAATTTTTATGGTAAACCCTAGGTCGCAATTTATTTGGGATTTAATCCCGCCCCTAAAATATCTGCAATTTCCCTGGAGATTTTTGCTGCTGATAATTTTTTGTCTGTCTTTTTTATCAGGCAGTATTTTTGTCTTTTTAAAGTCAAAAAAAGAAATAGTTTGGATTGCCTTAACAGTATCGGTTGTAGTATTTAACTTTTCTTACTTTAAGCCGGAAAAATTTATTGATTCAACAGATAAACAAATATTAAGTGGAGAAAACTGGAGAAGGCAAATTATGAGATCTATTTTTGATTTTTTACCTACATCTGCCAAAGAACCTCCAGCTGATCCTGCACCCAACAGGTATCAAATATTAACTGGAGACAGCGATGTTTATGATTTTAAGCAAGGGACAAATTGGTTTAATTTTAAAACTGAAACCCGCTCTCACACCATAATCAGGATATCCCAATATTATTTCCCTGACTGGAAAATATTAGTTGATGGACTTGAGACAAAATTTGAGTATAAAAATAATAGCTTAGGGTTAATGAGTATTATTTTGGGGAAAGGTAGTCATACTGTTGAAGCAAGACTATATGATACTCCTATTAGGTCTATCTCTAATGTAATTACTTTAGGTGCAGCTTTTATTACCTTGCTTTTATTTATTATCCAATTTTCAAATGTTAAAAAATGGATAGGATATTATAGAAAAAGGATAAACTAATGCAGGAAAGTGTTGAGAATTTAGATCCAACTTCAGAAATTAACCTGGATACTATTAAAAGTAGGGTGGTGAAAGGTGCGGCCATCCTGACTGCCCGGACTTTTTTGATGCAGGCAGTGTCTTTTGGTGCTAACGCACTTTTAACAATATTTTTGGAGCCTGCCCAATATGGAGTGTTTTTCTTAGTTTCTGCAGTTATTGGTTTTTTAACTTATTTTTCAGATATTGGTTTTGCTGCATCTTTAATCCAAAAAAAAGAAAAATTAACCGAAACAGAACTCAGAACTGTTTTTACCACTCAACAAGTTTTAATAATTTTTTTAATTATTGTTGTTATTCTTTTAACTCCTTTATTTAAAAACTTCTATCATTTGGATACCTCTGCTGTATATTTGCTTTGGGCTTTAACTTTTTCTTTGTTTTTATCATCCTTAAAAATTATCCCTTCGGTAATAATGGAAAGAAAATTGGAGTTTAATAAACTAATTATTCCCCAACTCGTAGAAACTGTTTTTTTTAATGTGGTGGTTGTTTATTTAGCTTGGAAAGGTTTTGGGATAAACAGCTTTACGATTGCAGTTATCGTTCGGGGGATTGTGGGGCTGATAACTACTTATTTAATCCAACCCTGGATGCCAGCATTGTCTTTTTCTGTTGCCTCACTCAAGTCCATCTTAAAATTCGGCCTACCTTATCAACTTAATACTTTGATGGCGATGATCAAAGATGATGGTATGACTATATTTTTAGGAAATATTTTAGGTACCAGCGGAATTGGTCTTTTGGCATGGGCCCAAAAATGGGCATTTGCCCCTTTACGGTTTTTTATGGATCAGGTGATCAAGGTGACTTTCCCAGCTTTTTCCAGACTTCAGGATAATAAAGCAGAATTATCAAATGCTGTTTCAAAATCCATTCTTTATATTTGTCTTTTAGTTTTTCCAGCCTTAGTAATGCTTATAATTCTTGCCCCATCTTTAGTTGCAATTGTACCTAAGTATGGTAAATGGAGCCCTGCTCTACTTGCTTTGAGCATTTTGACTATCAATTCTGCTTTGGCCGCTGTGACAACCCCTGTAACCAATACTTTAAACGCTATTGGTAAAATCTCGGTTACTTTTAAATTGATGATTATGTGGACTGTTTTGACTTGGGTTATTGTGCCGTTTTTGGCTATAAAGTATGGAGTAAATGGAGCGGCTTTAGGGTTTGTATTGGTGGGACTGAGCTCTGTAATTGCCTTAGGGGTTGCTTTAAAGTATGTACAGATAAACTATTTTGTTGTTTTGGGAAAACCAACACTTGTAGCTTTACTGCTGGGTGTGGTTGTTTTTGGAATTAGATCATTTGTTCCTGTATCTACAACCCAAGTTATTGCTATGCTTGCAGGAGGACTGATTACTTATTTAATATCCCTTTCATTTGTTGAGCCCAAAATTTTTAAATTCTTAAGAAAAAAAGATGTTTAAAAAAATTGTCCTTTTGTTTTTTTTATTAATATCATTTTTTAATCCCTCCCTAGTTTTAGCTAAAGGTGAAAATTTTGTTTCTATTGTAAATCCAATCCGAGGTAATGATTTTTGGGAGATGAAAGATCAAAAAGTTGAAACTGCAGTTTTAGGGCAAGCGGAGATTTTAAAACAATATAATTTGCCTGTAACTTGGCTTTTAAGATTTGATGCGTTGGATAATCAGGATGTTTTAAAAACTATAAAAGAAGTTGGAGAAAAAGGATTATTTTTGGAGGTTACTCCTTCGTGGGCTGTGAAGGCCCAGGTAAATTATCATAACTCATCTTCATGGCATAGCGCAGGCAGTGCTTTTTTAACGGGATATGAAATAAAAGAGCGGGAGAAGTTAATTGATGCAGTTTTTGAGGAATTTAAAAGCGTTTTTGGTTATTTTCCCAAATCAGTTGGTGCTTGGTGGATAGATAGTTATTCCCTATCTTACATGCAGCAAAAGTATAAAATAATTTCTGCTTTAATTGTTGCAGATCAATATTCAACAGATAACTACCAAATTTGGGGCCAGTATTTTTCTACACCCTATTATCCTGACAAAAAGAATGCACTTCACCCTGCCCAAACTGCTCAAAATAAAATTCCGGTAGTTATTTCACAATGGGCAGCTAGGGATCCTGTTCAAGGATACGGGAACGGGGTACATGAAAGCACTTTTTCAGTACAGGCCAATGATTATATTGATTATCATAATTTGGATATTAATTACTTTAAAAAATTAATTGAAATTTATACAAACCAACCACTTAACCAATTCGGTTCAATTGTTGTAGGACTTGAAAATACTTATGATTGGTCAAAGTATAAGGATGAATATAAAAACCAAATAGAATATCTAAAAAACAATAAAAATATTAAAGTTTTACCTTTACAAGACTTTTCCCAGTGGTATATCCAAGCTTTCCCCAATCTTTCGCCAACTCATATTATATCTACAGATGATTCTTTAGGTTCTGATAAAAAAGCAGTTTGGTTTATGAATCCTTATTACCGGGTTGGGTGGTTTGTAAATAAAGATGGCTCTGTTATCAGGGATATCAGACAATATGTAGAAGGTGAGGAGGAGTTATGTTTCCAAAAACGGTGTGACTCAGTTAATTTTGCCACCTCTGCCACCAGAGTTTTAGATGAGGTAAGTTTTGGACATAAGTGGATTATAGATTCAGGAAAAATATCTAATTTTAAAATAACAAATGTAAATGAAAAATATGTCATTAGTTATAAAAATGAGGCAGGCAACAGCAGGACAATAGAATTTTTGCCAAGGGATATAAGTATAGATGGACAACCTCAATCAATTGATGCCGCTATCTTAAACAGTATTAAGAATGATACTGAAGTGGTCAAAACAAATGAATTTACCAAGGAGGGATTTAAATGGAACATTTTCAGTGTCATATTTAAAACCGTAAAGTTTTTATTATTTATAAGTTTTTGTCTTTTGATACCGGGTTTGGTTTTAACATCAACTTTTTACAAAAGACATGACTTAAAAAGAATATTTTTGGCAATCTCAATAGGGGTAGCATTAAATACTCTGCTTTTTTATATTCTTTCATTGTTTAATTTAAGAATAGTTTTTTGGGGGTATATTACAGTGAGCTTATTGCTGTTTTTAAAGTTTAAACTATACAGATTAAATTTTGATTTTCCAAAAGTTAATAAATTAAATTTAATAACAATTGGTGTAATAATTGCTGGAACCATTTTCCAAAATATTCCCCTATTCAAAAACGGGTTGGCATACCCTTTTGGTTTGGGGTTTTGGGGACCTAATACCCATGATGCGATTTGGCATATCTCACTTATTAATCAACTTATAGACGGAATTCCTCCGCAAAATCCAATTTTTGCAAACACCATACTTAAAAACTATCATTTTTTCTATGATCTGCTTGTTGCCCAAACCATGCTTGCAACCCAAATTCCGGTTGTGGATTTAGTTTTCCGATTTTTCCCCGTATTATTTTCTTTGTTACTTGGGATTGGAACATATTATTTAGCTGTAAACTTATTTGAAAAGAATAACTATTTAAAAGTAAAGATGGGGGCAATTTTTGGTTTGTATTTTGTATATTTTTCTGGCAGCTTTGGTTGGATTGTGGAATATATCAGGCAAAAAAACTTTAGTGGTGAATCAGCTTTTTGGGCCAACCAGGCAATTTCTTTTAATTTAAATCCCCCGTTTGCCGTATCCTTAATAATTGTTATAGCAATATTTTTAATACTTCCTTTAATAAAAAATAAAATTGCCTTAATTGTTTTGGTACTTCTTGCTGGCAGTTTAATTTCCTTCAAAGCCTATGCAGCGGTTCTAATTTTACTCACCTTGCTTTCAGTTGGAATTTTTAAGAAAGATTTGAAAATGTTAATAACGTTTGGTCTTTCATCAATCATTTCCGGATTTTTGCTTTTATCCAATTTTAGTATTGGTAAACAATTGATAATTTTCTCGCCGTTTTGGTTTATTCATTCCATGATCGATTCACCGGACAGAGTAGGTTGGACAAGACTTACCTTAACCAGAATTGTAGGGCTGGAAACAAAGAACTGGTTTAAATTTATATCAGCTGAAACAATAGGTTTATTTTTATTTATTACTGGAAATTTAGGAATGAGGATTTTGGGTTTGTTCGCACTTTTAAAATTGCCTAAAATAATTGTAAATACCCAATCCTTTTTTATACTTCTTTTTTCTATTTTCTCATTTGCTATCCCAATACTTTTTATTCAATCAGGTAATCCTTGGAATACTATCCAATTTTTGTATTATGGATTATATACAGCCTCTTTGGCATCAGGAATTGTTGCTGCAGCCTTAGTTTTGAAGTTTCCTAAATTTATTTCTCTTTTTGTGCTTGGGGTTATCATTATTTTGACGCCTATTAATTCAATCACCACCTCAAGTTATTATTTGGGATATTTTCCTCATGGAAGGGTTGATCTAAAAGAGCTTGAAGCTTTACAGTTTTTATCCAATCAAAACCCTGGGGCTGTTCTAACGTATCCTTATGATGAAAAGTTGAAAAAAGGCCTTGCAGAGCCTTGGCCGCTGTTTGTTTATGATAGTACTGCTTATGTCTCAGCTTTGTCCAAAAACCCAACCTTTATAGAAGATATAGCTCAAAACCAAATCTTGCTTACAGAGTATAATAAACGACTGGTTTCTGCAAAAGATTTCTTCGCAAGTTCAGGTAAAAGATATGATTTTTTGAAAGATAATAAAATAAAGTATGTATATTTACCCAAAATGTACAATGTATCTTTAAATGAATCAGATCAAATAAAAAAAGTTTTTGAAAATAGTGATGTTTTAATCTATAGTGTAAATTAATGTTTGAAATCCTAAAACAACCATCCATCAAAAAATTATTGATTTTGGCAATCCTTATCAGGGTTTTGATAATGCCTTTTTATTTTCATCCTGATATTAAAACATACAACTTCCAAGCACATTTCTTAAAACAGGGTGTTTGGAATATTTATGACTATTTGGAAATGCATAAAAGCGAACTTACTTTAAAGGACGAATTTGTATATTTTCCCTTCACTTATTTTTTCTTAGGTGCATATCAAATAGCTGCTTCTCCTTTTTTAGGCAATGGTTTTGAGAGTTGGATCTCCAATGCCAACAATAATTCATCAGGGGATGTAGAAGTTTTCAAATATCTATTTATTCTAAAACTTCCATACTTAATACTGGATATTTTTATTGGCCTTATTTTAGCCAGTTTTTTTGTGGATTTTAAAAATAAAAGAAAAGCTTTAGTGTTTTGGTTATTTAACCCTTTTTCGGTAATTCTGCTTTATGTATATAGCAATGTTGATATTTTCCCGGTGTTTTTTTCTTTATTAAGTTTGTACTTTTTCAAAAAGAATAATTTTGCCTTTTCTGCTTTGGCTTTAGGGATAGGGGGCGCATTTAAGGCTTTCCCGATATTGCTAGTTCCTTTCTTGCTTACTCAAACTTCAAGAATTAGGAATAAATTATTGGTTTTAATTTGTTCTTTTGGAGTTTTTGGTTTGGCAATATTGCCTTTTATGAATTCAGTTGCTTTTAAACAATCAACCTTGGCGTCTGGTTTAACAACCAGGATTATCTCAAGTGGTTTGAATATTGGTTTTGGTGAAATTTTAATGCCAGCATTGGTTTTATTGTCTGTTCTGTTTTTTTGGGCATTGGGTAAAGGTAAACTTGAGCTTTGGCGTTTATACTTGACTGCCTTTATTTTTACTCTTATATCAATTCACTTTCACATCCATTGGCTGCTTTGGATAATCCCTTTTTTGACACTTTTGTATGTTGCAGATGAAGATAATCACCTTATTGTCCCGTTTCTCTTAATTGCCTTTTGTATACCCTTGCTGTACACAGATAAATTTATGACTGTTGGATTGCTTAAAGCGATAAGTCCTTTATATGAATTGCTGCCCACCCCTTCTACAATTGTTGGTAAAGTATCCGAGGTAAATGTAATTTTGGGGATATTACACAGTATTTTGTTTGGATTGGGGTTATTGCTTAGTTTAAAGGTTCTTAAAAAATAATGAAAAAGTATTTGGCAATCTTTATTTCACTAATATTTCTGATCCCCCTTTTGCTTGCCCTTTTTATCAAAGAAATACCAAATAACGGCCAACCTTCTTTGGAAGGAACACAAATTATTTATAAAGATGTAAAAACGCAACAATCTTTTAAATCGGAGATGAGTAATTTATCAGGTATTGGAATGAGTATTAAAAACCCTTATTTTAGAAATAAAAAAGATTTAGTATTTAAGCTACTAACAGAAGAGAAACAAATCATAAGAACAGTTACAGTAAATGGAGCAAATATTCCGGACGGGGATTTTATAAGAATTAATTTTGAAAAGATTCCTGATTCAAAAAATAAACAATATGTTTTATCACTCGATTCACCCAATACGGAAAGCAATGAATCTTTGGAGGTTTTCTTAACATCACAAAAAGTACCTTGGCTTGATGACTTTTATGTAAACTCACAAAAACAGCCCTATAAATTTTCTATGAATACTTATCATAAATCCTCAAATATTTTTACTAACGCAACTGAAATTTTTAGCCAAATGTTAAAAAGATTATTTGCGGATTTACCGTTTGCCTTACTTTATTTGGGGCTGATAGGAGCTTTATCATCCTATTTTTTATACCTTCACAAAAAGAATTAATTAATCTTCCAAATTTCTGTTTGTCCGTTATCAAATACTTTTGAAAAAACAGATGAAATGTCTATCTTGGGTTTGAGTAATTTAGGGAAATAAACGTAATCAATTTGAATGTTTCGCAGCAGCTTTAAAACACTGTCTTTTTTTTCACTCTCAAATATAAACTTTGCAATATTAAGTCTATTTTTAAAGTCATAGCCCATGATATCAATTTGTTCAGTATCGGAAACAAAGATTTTTTTTGAAGAGAATGCCGAAACATAAGAGGTATCAAACCATGCCCAAATCGGGGGAGTGCTGATTTTAAGATTTAAATTTTTATCAAAAGGTGGAACTAAGACAATACTGTTGTTGCTCGTATTATTTTTCAGAAAATTCAAAGCATCAATTTCCAAACTGGTTATTTTGGCAATTGGGGGTTTGTGGTAAAAATCATACAGCAAGCCAATTTGAGTGGGGATGGAAAAGATTATAACAGCAAATATAAAAAAAGTTTTAAGTGTAGAATTTCTAATTCTTTTTTGCAGATCTGTTACTGTTAAGCTTGCAAAAAGTCCAAATATTAATAAGAAATATTGTAGAAATTGAATTGTGTTGCTGGCTACCCCTTTTTGTAAAAAAAGCAATGGCATGATCAGTGAAACAAGGGATATCAGCAAAAGTAAAAACAGGATGTAATTTATAAATACTTTCTTTATTGTTTTGAATACATAAATTAAACCTAAAAATCTCATTCCCAAATTACCAAAAAAGAAGATTAAAAACCCGGTTAATTCCAGTTGAATCACCCTTTTTAAATTTCCTTCGGCAAGATAAGTTTGTCGCCTTAGTTCCATATCAAGCATATTAAGTCTTGAATCTACGACAATCATAGTTCTGATAAACCACCAAGGTTCAAAAATTAAAAAGGATGAAGAGCTTACAGAATTTGGTAAATATAAAGCCGCAGAGACAAGGGAGGAAAGTCCAAACAAAGAAAGTAGGTAAAACTTTTTTTCCTTTATAAATTCTAGTAATCCTAAAGCTCCCAGACTTATTAAAACTACAATTGAAGCATAAACCTTGAATTCAATAAGAGACCCGAGAAGAAGCGTACAGATTACAAAAAGCCAAAAATTTCTTTTAGCTATCAAAATAATAAGTAAATAAATAATTGAAAGTACTAAAATATTGGAAATAATTTGAGGAGGATTACCGATAGAGCTTTGGATTTGAGTTGCCCAAAAAATGCTTTCCCCGCCAATATTTTTGTCTTTGATCCAAGTTAGGATATAGCCGAAACTGCCGGCAAAGTAAACAAAAAAGGCAGACCAAACACCCCCAATAAAAGAGTTGCTAAGTTTTCGTCCCAGCAAAAATGCAATTGACCCAAGCATTAAAGAGTGTAAAAAAGGGAAGAAACGAAAATATAAATCAAGGTTAGAAAACTTAAAATATTGGCTAAATAAAGAGGGGGCAACATCAGAAAAGAAATGGTAATTAACAAGTCTTTCTCCGGCAAAAATAGGGTTTTGTAAAGGGTATCCTTTTTTAATCTCTTCCATTAAAGCCATATGCCAAGTTCCGTCATGACCATTGGCGCTGAAAAATACTAAATCCGAATTAACCTCCAGCCCACTGGGTGCAATAATTGCCAATTGCCCGATCATTCCTAAAATAAAAACTACAGAAAGAATAGCCAAATGTCTTTTGGGACCAAGGTTTAAGTTAATTTTTACATGAAAGATTGATTTTAAATAAAGTATATTTATGAGTGAAACTGCCGGTAAAATAAAAAAGGAGATTTTGAATATCAACAGAAGGTAAGAAAGCAGGGTAAATGTAACAAACCCCACAATAGTCCCTAATACAATTTTTTCAAGACTGCTGAAAGTATATTTGGTTTTTCCCAAAATATAAATACCGGGTATAGTAAAACATATGAAAGAAGCCAAAAGAAACAAAACAAAAGACAAAATCATTGCGTTTATATATTACAACACATTAAGTATTGTGCGTGATATACTGAAAAGTATATGTTGAAAAAACTTATTTTGAAGTTTCCTTCAAAACTCTTCCTGATTATTTTATTTGCCCTTTTTTTAAGAACCGTCGCAATTACTGAAAATCCCCCTTCATTGTATGGTGATGAGTTAACCATGGTTATGGATGTAAACTCTATTTTACATACAGGCTTTGACCAAACAGGAGAATTTTTACCTTTAAATTTTATTATGGGTGGAGGTAGGCCTGTTGGTTATGGGTATTTTTCTTTGCCCTTTGTTGCTTTTTTTGGTCCCAATGCTTTAGGTATCAGACTTTTGTCTGTTTTGTCGGGAGTAGGCATAGTATTTTTAGTTTATTGCTTAGGTAGAATTCTTTTTTCTGAAAAGGTTGGGCTTTTATCAGCTATGCTTATGGCAATATCACCCTGGGATTTGAATTTAAGCAGGGGAGGGTTTGAAACGCATTTTGCCTTATTTTTGGCCCTCCTTACTGTGGTAACTGTTTTACTGGCTCTAAAAAAACCGATATTTCTGCTCATCTCTGCCATAAGTCTGGGGTTGAGTATAAACACTTATTCAACATATAAGTTAACATTGCCGGCTTTTTTACCCATGCTTTTTTGGTTTGGAGAGTTTAAAGCGAAAATATTTGGTACTCGAAACCGGACAAGTTTTTTTGCAGCCAGCATGATAGTACTATTTTTTGTACTACTTCTTTTGTACCAGGTATTTTTTAATAGCAGTGAGGCGAGATTTCTAAATCAAAATATCTTGGCAAATAAAGATATCCAAAAAAGTATTAGTGAGAAGATAGAGGCGCAAAGAAGCTTGGGGCTTGGAAAGGGATTAACTGGTAAGATACTGGCAAATAAATTTTGGGAATATAATTCAATATTAATTGAAAACTATTTAGGTAATTTTTCCTTGGACTTTTTATTTTTGTCAGGAGATAAAAATCCTAGACATAATATGACTTTAAGCGGCGGTTTTTACTTAGTTGAGTTGATCACAATTATATCTGGCTTGATATTTTTGATTAAAAGAAATTCAAAAAAACTGATTTTGCTGGTTAGTTGGTTGCTTATCGGGGCACTTCCAGCATCGTTATTGAGCGATCCTCATGCATTAAGGAATTCTTTTATGCTGCCGCCCTTTATTTTAATATCAGCTGTTGGATTGTCAAATCTTTGGGAGTTAAGAAAGAAATTATCTTTAAAGATTATTTTATGGATAGTTCTGGTTGGATTTTTAATACAAGCTATATTTATTATTGAAAACTTATATTTTGTTTCTCCAAATAAATACAGCCGATTTTGGGCGTATCCGGGAAGATTGGCAGCAGAATTGGCTGTCCAAAATAAAGAGAAGTATGATTATGTTTTTCTATCAAGCAGTATTGATAATATAGAATTTACGTATCCTGTTTATGGCAATATTAATCCTGAAAAAGTGCTTGAACAAAATAAAAAACAAACTTCGGTTGGTGGATACATGTTTAAAAAATTTGACAATGTTTATATTGGTCCTATCCCTGATAGTGCCGCCCAGAAGTTTTTAGATAGTTTTAAAGGGGTGTCAATTTTATATATTGCACCAATTGAGGATGTTAGGTATTTAGATGTGAAGTTTTATACCGTAAACGGTAAAGATGGAAAGCAAGCCTTAGTGACTAAAATTATTAACAAAAGAATTAATTAAATGGGTAATGTAATTATATTTTTAATCTTCCCACTCTTTATTTTATTTAGATTATATGTGATTTTTTTTGTGCCTCTTACCCCTTATGTTGCTGAACCAATATTATTTTCCGATCTTTTAGGTAAACCCATTTTTCTTTCCCCTTATTTTAAAATAGGTATTGGACTAATCAATTTAATGTTTATTATGTTAATAAGCAAAAGATTAGTTACTTCCAAAATTTGGTATATCCCTGCTTTTTTATACACTATTTCTCCCTGGAATGTTTATCTTGAGACAGGCGGGAGTTTGTATATTTTGGTACTCACTTTTTTAATGCTGATGTTTGTAGGATTCAAATTTGTAAAAAATAATAGATTAAGTTTTAGTTTGGTTTTAATTGCCGCCTCAGGAATGCTTTATACATCTTTACTTATGTGGTTTGCTTTGCCTTTGTTGATTTTTGGTCTTTTCAAGCTAAATTTTTTTGATGCCAGTAAGTTTAAAGCATATATTTTAGGTCTGTTTATAATTTGTTTACCGTTAATTTTTGCATCAATTACAAACTTTCAGGGTCTTAGAAATATCTTTTCTAATCAGGTTTCAGTTTTCTCAGAAGTGGGACTTGTAAACGCAGTAAATACTTTTAGGGGGGAGATAGCTCAAACGAACTTTTCAATATTTGGAAAACTAACAGAGAATAGGTATTTTTATTTATCAGAACATTTAGTTTTCAATTTATTAAAACATCTGACACCGGTAACATACTTTACTCCGGAATTTAAAATGTTTGATTTTTCATTTAGCCCACCGCTCTTACTAGGATTTTTATTGCCCTTTATGTTTGGTCTAAAAAATATTTTTGATTTCTCCCTCAAAAATAAATGGGTATTTTTAGTAATTCTTTCATTAATTTTGCCTTCAATATTATCAAAGAATTCTCCTGACCTAAACCGGTTGGTTTTAATAACTCCTGTTATGTTTGTATTAATTGCAGAAGGATTTAAAACTTTAATAACCAAAAAAAGTGTTGTTTATAAATTATTACTTGCGCTTACCTTGATTATAGTTTTTTCTCAGCTGTTGACAGTTATATCGGATATTTTCCTGAGAGAAAATATGAGATTGTTTCAAATTAAGAAATAAATATGAAAAAATATTTAATTTTGGTGATTTTTACATTCACAATGCTCGGAGCGTTTTTAAGGTTATACGGTTTAAACAACAATCCTATTGGTTTAAATGTTGATGAGGTATCAATTGGCTACAATGCTTATTCTATTTTAAAAACAGGTAGGGACGAATATGACAAACCCTACCCTTTAACATTTAAATCTTTAGGAGATTTCAAACCCCCTGTTTACATATATCTGACAGTGCCTTCGATTGCCTTATTTGGACTGAATGAATTTAGTGTCCGTTTTCCTTCTGCAATTTTGGCAACTTTGGCTATTCCATTCTTTTATCTTTTTTTGCTCAAATTTGTTAAAGATAAAAAGTATGCTTTAGTAGGTACTATATTACTTGCCATATCTCCTTGGCATCTATTTTTCTCCAGGCTAGCATCAGAGACATCAGTTGCTACAACCCTTACATTAGTTGGCGTGTTTTGTTTATTAAAACTTTTCAAAGGAGGTTGGATTTGGTTTGTGACGGCTGCAATCTTTCTAGTTTTACCTATGTATACTTATCATTCGGAGCGTTTATTTATCCCTATTTTTGTTTTGCTGTTTTTACTACTTAACCGTAAAAAACTTTATCATCAAAAGAATAAATTAATTATTTTTATATTACTGTTTTTTGTTTTGCTTATACCTTTGGGGTTGTCACTTATTTTAGGTCAAGACTCAACCAGGCTGCAGATGACTCTTATTTCAAATGATATTAATTTCACAAGATATATTTCCCTTTCATCAGGTACTCCTCTTTCCGGATTATACGGAATGATAACTAACTTTTTTGGAGGAGGGGGATTTTTACTTTTTTTCCACTGGATAAGAAAATATTTGGCATACTTTCAACCCTCATTTTTGTTTTACAACGGTTTAGACATGACAGCAACCGGCACTTATGGACTTGGGGTGATGTATTTGTTTGAAATCCCCTTTCTTGTTATGGGAATCTACACTCTTTTTACCAAAGAAATTGAAAATAAACAGCTGATAATTGTCTGGCTATTGCTTGGTATTTTGCCTGCATCTTTAACCTTGAGCGAAAGACAGCCCTTTAGAAGTATGGTTATTTTACCTATGCTGGTTTTAGTATCTGCAATCGGGGCTGTTGAATTATTTAAACAAGTCTTAAAAATGACAACTTTTTTTAAGGCAAGAATTATTTTTTCTTTATTTAGTATTTTTATAATCTTCAATCTTATTCAGGCATTCCTTATATTTACAATCCATTTTCCAAATCAAAGAGGAGAGTACTTTATGGAGGGTAATAAAGAGGCTGTAAAGTACATACTGGAGAATAAGGACAAATATAAAGAAATAGTCTTTGATCCAAACAGGGGAACAGATGGGCCTTTTGTAGTTACTGTCCCTCATTTATATATTTTATTCTATTCAAAATATGAGCCCTTAATTTACCAGCATGATACAAAAAGAGAAGGTGGGGAGGCATTTGGTTTTGACAAATATACGATAAGGCAGGTTAATTGGATTGAAGATGGAGACAAGGCGGATACACTCTTTATCGCAACACCTTGGCATATACCGGAAAAAGAACTAAAGACGGGTGAAATTTTACAAAAAGTATACTTATCTAACGGCAACTTAGCTTATTTGATAGTATCTCCCAAACCCAATTAGGACGTTTTACTTAAGGGTTCCGAATTGGTAAGATTTAATGTATGGATCATAAAATCTCCGTAGTAATTAATACCTTAAATGACGAAGATATTATAGGTAGGGCTATAAATTCTGTTAAATGGGCAGATGAAGTGATTGTTTGTGATATGCATTCCGGCGATAAGACTGCAGATGTTGCCAAAAAGTTAGGAGCTAAAGTTTACACCCACAAGAGATTGGAATTTGTTGAGCCGGCCAGGAATTTTGCTATCTCCAAAGCTTCAAATGAATGGGTATTAATTCTTGATCCGGATGAGGAGGTACAAAGCGACTTAAAGATGAGACTTTTGGAATTTGGAAATAAATTAAATCAGATAGACTATGTAAGAATACCGCGGAAAAATATAATTTTTGGTTATTGGATGAAGGCTGCGATGTGGTGGCCGGATTACAACATTAGATTTTTTAAAAAAGACAAAGTTGTCTGGGGTAAAAAAATTCACCGTCCTCCGGACACCTCAGGTGAAGGCTTGGATTTAGAGGCGGATGAGAGGTGGGCGATTACCCATCATCATTATAAGTCTATAGACCAATTCCTGGAGAGAATGATCAGATATTCAAAAATTCAATCAGAGGAATTAATAGAGGAAGGTTATAAATTTGACTGGAAAGACTTGATCAAAAAACCTTTGGCTGAATTTTTAAGTAGGTTTTTTGCAAATAAAGGTTTTGAGGATGGTTTGCATGGCTTAGTCTTAAGTTTGCTTCAGGCTTTTTCTTTTCTGGTTGTTTATTTAAGAGTTTGGGAACGGGGAAAATTTGAAATTCAAAATATTAAGTTTGACGAAGTGAAAGATTTGAGTAAGGGCTCAGGAAAGCAGTTAAATTATTGGTTAAAGTATGGGAATTTATCATCAAATCCCTTCAAAAGAATAATCCAGAAAGCTAAAAATAGGTTTTAAGCAGAAAAAAATATGTTATCAATAATTATTATTGCAAAAAACGAAGAAAAAAAAATTAAGACTTGTTTGGAGTCAGTTAAGTGGGCAGATGAAATTATTGTTTTAGATAATGGATCACAAGATAAGACAAAAGAAATAGCCGGGCAATTTACTGACAAAATATTTACCTTTAAAGATTTAGATTTTTCATCATTAAGGAATAAAGGAATGGAGAAGGCAGGAGAGGACTGGGTGCTCTATGTGGATAGCGACGAAAGAATTCTGGAACCTCTTAAAGAGGAAATAATAAATATTATTAAATCAGATAAGTATAGCGCCGTTGCCATACCAAGAATAAATATCATATTAGGTCAAAGGGTTGATTATCCAGCCTTCCATCCGGATTGGGTAATTAGACTTCTTAAAAAAAGTAATTTTGAAAGTTGGGTTGGGAAAGTTCATGAATACCCGAAATTTCAAGGAGAATTAGGCTATACAAAAAGTAGTTTGATCCATCTTACTCATAGAAACGTTGACCAGATAGTTTTAAAAAGTTTGGATTGGTCAAAAATTGATGCCAAGTTAAGGTTCAATAGCAAACATCCTAAGATGAGCGGTTGGAGATTTATAAGAATATTCTTTACTGAGCTTATTAATCAAGGAGTTAAAAGAGGAGGTTTTTTTGGGGGGACAGTAGGGGTGATTGATTCAATACTTCAAACATTCAGCATGTTTATAACGTATGTCAGGCTCTGGGAAATGCAACAGGAGAAGGATTTAGATGAAGTATATGATGATATTGATAAAAAGCTAATAGAAAATGACTTTAAATATCCATGAGAGTAGCTCTTTATTCTCCTTATCTTGATACTTTTGGCGGGGGAGAGAAGTATATGATGACTATTGCTGAAACTCTCTCTCAAAGTATGAATGTGGATGTTTTGTTGGATCTGAATTTGAGTAAAATTGGAGGAGAATATTTAAAAAAAGAACTTTCAAACCGTTTCAACTTAAATTTAATTAACTCAAAATTTATTGCAGCCCCAATTGGCAAAGGGTCGGATTTTTTTTCCAGAAGCCTTTTTTTAAGAAAATATGATTTGTTGATTTACTTAACAGACGGAAGTATTTTTATACCTACCGCAAAAAGAAATATTTTGCATATCCAGTCCCCTCTTATAGGGCAACCTGCAAAAAGCTCATGGGGAAAAATAAAACTTAAAAACTGGAATTTGATAATTTATAATTCGCAATTTACTAAAAATAACTCACTAAAGAATTGGCCTTTAAATTCTCAAGTTATATATCCCCCTGTAGATATTCAAAACATTAAGCCTTTAAAAAAAGAAAAATACATATTGTCTGTAGGAAGATTTTTTGGTCATTTAAAAGATAAAAAACATGAGGTGATGATTAAAGCCTTTATAGATTTATACAAAGATAAAAAGATTGCTGGGTGGAGTTTGCATTTAGTAGGAGCTGCATCCAAAGGTGATCAGCTATACCTTGAGCAGTTAAGTGACTTAGCTAAAGGATATCCTATTAAATTTTATCCAAATATAAGCTATGAGAGATTGGTTAAGCTTTATGGACAGTCGAGTATCTATTGGCATGCGGCCGGATATAGCGAAAATGATCCCACCAAAATGGAGCATTTTGGTATATCAACTGTTGAGGCTATGGTGGCAGGTTGTGTACCTGTTGTAATAGCAAAAGGAGGTTTGGTCGAAATTGTTGAAGACAAAATATCAGGTTACCTATGGAATTCTTTAGAAGAGCTCAAGCAGAAAACTTTGACACTAATCTTAGATAATGAGTTAAGGGAAAAACTATCAAAAGAGGGAACAAAAAAAATAACAAGTTTTGGAAAAGAAAAGTTTTCTCAAAATTTGATTGATTTAATATCCCATTTGAATTAATCTATAAACCTATGATGAGAAACATCCTGATACTCTTTGTAACTTTATTAAACTTTTGGATATGGAAAATTTTACAACAAAATATAGCAGTAGCGGCCATATTAGTAGCTCTTACTTTTATTCTTTTTAGACTAATAACTGAAAAAGAAGTAAAGAAGTGGATTGTTTTTTTAGTATTTATTCTATTTTCACTGACTTCTTTTATAATGATAAAGTCAGATTTTGATAAAGGTTTTTTCTCCCTAACTTCGGAAGATCGGATAAAACTTAATGAGCGCCATTTTTATTATGCAAATGAATTAGGTAAATTATTTCTTAATAATAAAGTACTAAATTATTACAAAAACTACAGTACACCAGTATATAGGTTTGAAAGAAATCTTTTTTCTAATTTGGATTTTAATTTATACTTTTTTGCCAGTCATCCAAGAGAAAGAGCAGGTGTTAATGAGTTCGAAAAATATTCTCCAATCTTTATTCCATTCTTCGCAGTTGGATTATTGCTTATGATTTATTGGTGTTCGGTTTGGGCAGCAATCTATACAGTTGCAGCAGCCCTAGTAAGCGCTTTTGTTTCTTCATCTTACAGCCTGGGCCCAATTCTATTTTTTCCTCTTATCAATATATGTATTGTTTTAGGCTTAATCAATACCTTAAATTTTGTAAAAAATCGTAAAAAATGAAAAAGAAATTTATTCTGTTTTTAGCTGTTTTATTGTTAGGAATTTTTTTACGTTTCTATCAATTAAACAATATCCCCAATGGGATAGATATTGATGAAGCATCCCAAGGGTATGATGCTTATTCACTTTTAAAGACCGGAAAAGACCGTTATGGAGGTGTCTTCCCTGTTTTTATGCGCTCTTTTGGTAATTATCAATCTCCTCTTTATACGTATCTGACAATCATACCAACTTATTTTTTTGACCTATCTCCTTTCTCAACAAGATTTATATCAGCTTTATCAGGAGTTATAGTTTTAATATGTACTTTTGTTCTTATATTAAATTCAAAAAATACAAATAAATTCAAATTGGCAATATTTGCTGCACTTTTTATAGCTATATCCCCTTGGACAGTACTTTTTAGCAGAACTGCGGTGGAAGCCAATTTGGCTCTGGCTCTTTTTGCTGCCAGTGTCTTTTTATTCGTCTTAGCTTTAGAGAAAAAACCCTGGTTATTTGTATCTGGATGTATGTTGTTGGCTTTATCAACTTATGCATATCATGCAGAAAGGTTGCTTTCCGCGCTCTTCCTAGGAGGATTTATTTGGATTTTTAAAAAATCGTTATTTAATAACAAAAGAATATTAGTGCTTGGAATTATCCTTTTTTTTGCTATGCAGATTCCTCAATTAATGCTTATTAATACACCTGCTTCCAAAAGTAGGATACAGCAAGTAAATTATTGGAGCAATAACGCTTTTAATGAGAAACCGGAAATTCTTAAAGATATTGGCATAGGAAATGAGATTTTTGTTGTTCGTAAATTCCTGGCTCAATATGTTTCCTATTTTTCACCTAAGAATCTATTTTTTGATGCAGACGAACAAGTCATAAGATCTACACCTGATTTAAGTGTGTTTTATCCTTGGATGATTATACCTTTAATATTTGGGATTAAGGCATTTTTAAAGCATAGGTCTAATCAATTAGTAAGAATACTATTCCTAATTCTGGTAATCAGTCCGATTCCGGCAGCAGTGACAAGAGAGCCTTTTTATACCATCCGTGTCCTACCCCTATTTTGGGTTATGACTATTATGATTTCATTTGGTACTTGTAATATTCTCGAAAGGATAAAACAAAGCAATATAAGACACTTGCTTACAGGGATTTTTATTTTATTTTCACTAAGCCTTTTGTATAAGTCATATTTCATTTTACTCAAATATGAGAGAATGGCGGATTTCGGGTATTACAATAATCTACTTATAAATAAGTTTGATGAATTTAAGCAAAATAAAATTATTGTAGATTCTTCCCGGATGAATTTGGGCATTTGGTATTTTTATCAGAAGAAATATGATCCTGAAAAATTGCAGAATGAACTAAGTCACTTTGTACAACAAGGATATTATTCTTCAATAGAGTTTGACGAAAAATATAAAATAGATAATTTGGAAATAAAACCCATAAACTTTCATACGGATATTTGTAAGGATAATATTATAGTGGGAGACAGCTTAACTATCTCGGAGCCTCAAGCAGAAGACCATAAATTAAAACTTATATTTGAAATTAAAGATCTTAATAATAAAGTTAAGTTTAAGGGTTATTCTACTGATCCTAAAGCAAAATGTTAAAAAGAGTTAAAAAGTCAACCTATTTAATATTGAGTCTGATCATATTGGCTTTTCTGCTCAGAATAATTAATTTCTCTTTTCCGTCATTCACATCAGATGAAGCCAGGATTTCATATAGGGCATTTACAATATCTCATTTTGGGAAAGATGAATTAGGAAGAAATTGGCCGTTTATTTTTAACTCACTAGCAGATTATCAGTTGCCGGTTACCTCCTATACAACTGCCGCAGGTATTTTCCTGTTTGGAAAAGGGGATTTTGGAGCAAGAATAATTTTTATTTTATTTGGAGTAGGGGTAGTTTTTTTAGGTTATAAAATCGGAAAAGTATTAAGTATAAATAAAGCCTTTCCTTTATATATGGCTTTAGTTTTAGCCTTTTCTCCTGTTTTGATTTTTTTATCAAAAACTCCTAATGATACAATCTTGCTTTTGTTTTTGACAGAACTTATTTTTTACTTACAAATTGCAAACAAAAACAGGCTTTTAATTATTTTAACTTTGTTTTTTGGGCTTCTGGTTTCAAAATTTGCCTGGTTTGTAATGCTTCCTTTTTTAATCTTTACTTTATTGTTTTATCAAAATAATCTATCTCAAAAAAAGAAAATTAAGTTTATTTTTGTCTGCATAATATTAACTATATCCATGGCCCTACTTTTTATTAAAATACCTCAATTTCAAAGAAGCATTTTAGAAAATAATCTATTGTTTTTTTCAGATACATCAATACAACCGGCAGTAAACCGTTTAAGAGGACAGGGGGTTGAATCAGGTTGGCCTAACTATTTGGAGAAACTTATCTTTAATAAACTTCATTTTCCGACAATTTCTGTTTTACATTGGTTATCAACCCTATCACCGCATTTTTATTTTGGACAATTTGATAAAAACGGGGTGTGGGGATTTAGCCAAATGGGAGCATTTGCCAAAGTTTTGATAGTTCCTTTTACGGCAGGGTTAATTTATTTGTTGAAAAAAGGGAAAAAAAGCGAAAAACTTATTTTAGCGTATCTCATTATTTTAACCTTTCCGGCACTGTTTAGTTATCCTACCTATCCTTATGTTCTTATGACCCTAACTATTCCCTTCTTAGCACTGATTATTTCCTATGGACTACTTCAATTTAAAAGAATATTTATAATACTTTTTGCTGTAGGTGTAGTTGTGGAGGTTGGGTTAAATTTACTATATATTTCTCCGGAAATAAAAAATAGCAATATCCTAAGGCCAAATTTTTCAAAAGAAATTACAAAAGATATTTACAATTTTTCAAAATCTCAAAAAGTAGCTGTTTCGGATAATATTGTAGAGCAGGACATAATACCGTTTATTGAGTGGTATGAATTAAAAGGCATGCCGCAAGTTCCTCTGGATGTTGATTATCCTTACAAATTCCGCCAATTTGCTCTCGAGAATATTAAAATCATTGGATCTGATGTTACATTATCAACTTGTAAATATAATGATTACCCAAAAGTATTTTTGAGCAAAAGAGATATTGAACGGATGAGGGAATTAAATATTAAAGTAGATAAAGTCTATAAGGATAGTTTAAATAATGATGTTGTGTTTACTTTAGAAAGAGGTCTTTGTATTCGATGAATAAAAAAATATTAGTTATTCTTTTTGCGATTATTTTTATTGGAGGATTTTTGCGTTTTTTTAAATTGAATGAATATCCTATTCAACTTAATCACGACGAGATAAGCCAAATTTATGATACAGTCTCCATTGTTCAAACCGGCAAGGATATTTACGGAAACTTTTTGCCATTGGCGTTTCCTTCAACAGGTGATTATAAGGTTGGACATTACATTTACATTACTATCTTGCCCTATCTTATTTTTGGGATGAAGGAAATAACAATTAGACTTCCTTCTGCTTTTTTTGGTACCTTAGAAATCCTGGCTGTATTTTTATTTGTTAGGGAATTAACAAAAAACTTGAAATTAGCCTTAATCTCAGCCAGCTTGGTGGCAGTTATGCCCTCTGAAATATTTTATTCGCGGAAAAGTTTTGAAAGCATAATTGCTGCAAGCTTAACTTTTTTCGGACTTTTCTTATTGTCTAAATTTATGGGCGACAAAATAAGAAAAATAAATTTAATACTTACATCTTTAATACTTGTTTTGCCGATGTATATCTATACTTCCTATACCATGGTTATTCCGCTTATAGTTTTTGCTTATTATTTTATGTTTAGGAAAAATATTCAACCTCAAATAAAAAGATTTAAAAAAATGATTATACTTTGGGGAATATTAATTCTTCCTCTAATTTTTATTATTTCAACTAATGCAGGGGTTAGATTCAGAGCAAGTTCCGTATTTATTTTGCAGGATGCTAGCTTGGGTAAGCAATTGAATCTTTTTGATATAAGCAACCCTCCTTTACAGTCACTTTATAAATTTAAATTCATTGCCGAATACAGTTTCATTAAATATTTAAATCAATTTGATCCAATCCTGCTTTTTGCCAAAGGTTTGGATTTAACAAATCAGGGAATTGTGGGATTAGGCCCGCTTTTAATAACACTATTACCATTTTTCCTATTAGGTGTATTTTATATCATTCGATCTGATCCTTTTTTGGGGAAAGGTAGGTTCATTTTAATTGCCATGATAATTGCCATGATTCCAAGTGGATTAACTTTTGAAGATGTAAGTCCACATAGGTCTGTTTTGGGCTTTACTTTTATTAGTATTATTTCTGCTTTTGGCATATTTAAATTTGTTCAATTTATGCAAAATAGCAAAATAAAGAGTATAAAAATGGGGGTTATGGGTTCATTGGGGTTAATTTTTATCCTAAATTATCTTTATGCCGTACATATTTACACTGTTAACTATCCTTACGAAAAATCCCAACAAATACATTATCCCTATAAAGACGTAGCCCTTTATGCTTGGTCAAATTATTCAAAATATGACAGAATCATTGTTGACCCAAAATATGGTCAAACAGTGCCGGTGAGGGCGGTTGCTGTCCATTATTATCTTGCATACTATGGTAATTATTCTCCTTCAAAATTCCAAAATGAATTAAAAACTACAAACTCCGGAATGTCATTTGACAAATTTTCCATCAGAGAAATTGATTGGCGTGTAGATTACAATTTAAAAAATACTTTAATAATTGCCAGTCCTTGGAGTTTGCCGGAATCTGTAATAAAAGAAAAAGAGATTCTAAAAACATTTACTTTTTACGATAAAAATATTGCTTTTTATGCCATAGAATTATAGATAAAAATATTACTAACCCCAGCATACTTAATAATTTTGATATTTTAACCAAAGTTGTATCCTGATATTTCACCATGATCTGGTGAACTCCTTCGGTAAGAGTAAAACTAATCCGTCCTTGTTTATCAGTTTCAAATTTATTAATTACCTTGTCAACATACAATGTTTGTCCGGGAAAATATAACTGACCTAAAGAAACTTTTTGGGCAGCTTGGGCAACTACATTAAATGATAAAAGGTTTGTTGTTTGTTTAACCTTGGTAACGGTTAAATTTTCTCCCACAATTTCATTCCATGGTTTTTCGAATAATTTGGAGGTTGCTTGGATAGGAAGATATTCATGGTAAGTATTGGTGGTTATTTCTGTTTCCATGCCTAAATAAGTGGAGACAGGTAAGTTAGTATATTCATTTACATTAATGTGGTTTCTGTTTGTATACAAAGCGGTCATGGTTAACATTATAAAAACAATCAGCTTTACTTTTCCTTTAAAGCTTATCAAAGCAACTCCTGAAAGGATTGAGGCTGTAAATGCGGCTGGTAGTACAAGCCTGAATGGAAAATCAACAGCCGCCAAATTTACAATTAAATCCCAAACCGGTTTGGATAAATCATTTGTAAAAAAAATGCTGGTTATAAACCCAAGCAGTAAATAAACACTTAAACTTTTATAAGTTTTTAATACTTTCTTTTGAGCAAGCAGTAGAAGAATTAGAGCAACAGAAGCCCATTGAGCAAACCCCAGCTGAAAGGATATTTCCTCATTTTTGGCGTTATTAATAATAGGACTAAAACCCCACTTGGAGTATATTAATTGTTTGAAATTAAGAAAGTTCCTTTCATATATTTTCCCTATACCACGTTCTGTATGAAACCTAGTCGCCTGTTTATAAAAGGTTGCAGGTAGAAGGTAGAATGCTGATATTAAGACACTCAACATAATTCCAAACAATATGTTTTTGATAAGCAATTTTTTTAAACTGGTGCTGAGCAATCTCCAAAGAGTAAATATAAATATTGCAGGTAATAAAAAGGCCAGATTCATAACCTGAGAAAGAATCACCCCTGTTAAGCTAAAGGTTAGGATAACTACTCCCCATTTGGATTTCTCACCGCTTAAATAGATTCCTAGAAAAATTAAAGGTAAGAAAGTAAATATAAAAGCTGTGCCTATAGAAGCTCCAACATAGATTATTAAAAAATGATAAGGCAGCCATAAATAAAGCAGAGAAGACAAAAGGGCAGATAATTTGTCCTTTAACAGGCTGTATACAAGTATGTACATAGTAATTCCTGAGGCAATATAAGAGATAATAAATAATCCCCGGATGGTGCTAAAAATATCAAAGCCCAGTTTCGAAAGAAGGACTCCTAAAAGCCAGGGAAAATGGTAAGAAAATCCATAAAGAGGATAGCCAAAGCGGTTTGCCAACTGTCCTACCCAAAAAGGAGGAAATTGACCGTCATTTACGGCCTGGAGGTAATAATAATATCTTACTACTTGGTGCCAAATGTCGTGTGCTGTATACAAACCGGGGTGAAATAAAGCTTTGATGCCAACTAAAGAGAGAAGTAAAAGTATAAAAAGATATAATTTGTGCTTGGACACTTAATCATTTTACCATTATATTTTGATCCAGATGAATAGCTTTTAAGGTAGGAAATTGCTAACATTAAGTGTGTATACAATGAAAAAATTTATTTATCCATTACTACTTTTTTTAATTGTAACCTTCTCTTTCACCTTAAGATTTTACAAAGTAGCCGAAGATCCTCCTGCTCTAAATTGGGATGAAGTATCTATAGGCTATAATGCCTACTCCATATTAAAAACCGGTAAGGATGAGTGGGGTCAACCGTTTCCTGTACACTTTAAATCTTATGGTGAATATAAACTCCCTACCCAAATTTATTTAAGCATCCCGGGTATATATATCCTTGGCTTAAATGAGTTGGGGGTGAGGATAACACCTGTTTTATACGGAACCCTGACTGTATTGATAGTCTTCTTTTTAGGAAAGGAGCTTTTTGCAAGTAAAGTGGCAGGGTTAGCTGCAGCTTTTTTGTTAGGTATATCTCCCTGGCACATTCAACTGACCAGAGGATCTTTCGAATCATCCCTGGCAACACTTTTTGTAACTTTAGGAATTTGGTTTTTAGTAAAGGGTTTTAAGGATCAAAGATGGTTTATTTACTCTATGATGCCGTTTGCGTTATCGGTTTTCACCTATAATTCAGCCCGTATTTTTACTCCAATTTTTTTGTTTTTTATTTTAATTGCCTACAGGAAAACATTTATGAAATTCAAAAAAGTAGTGCTTTTTTCAATAGTTTTCTTTACCATGCTGCTTCTTCCCTTAACACCCTATCTTTTAAGCGGTGAAAGGAGTGCTAGGTATAAGTTGGTTAGCATTACTGATGACCCTGGATTAATTCCCAGAATTAATGAAAATAGGGGGAATACTCATTTACCAAACCCCTTACCCAGACTGATCCATAATAAGGTTACATATACTTTATTTTATTTTGGTCAAAATTATATTTCTCATTTTTCCCCTCAATTCTTATTCATATCCGGTGCGCCTCATAAACAGCATCATGTTCAAGACATAGGAGAGTTATATTATTTTCAAGCCCCATTTCTTCTTTTAGGATTAATATCTTTGTTTTATCTTAAAAATAAGTACACTAAGTTACTGTTTGGATGGTTGTTTTTAGCATTTATACCGGTTTCAGTGACTCATGACAGTATTCCTCATGCCTTGCGTACACTCATAGCTGTACCTTTTTATCAATTAATTAGTGGCTTTGGGTTTTTCGTTAGTTTAAGGTGGTTGAGTAAAATACCAAAACTGCCAAAAATGTTTTTAATTTTTATCTTTATCCTGTTGGTAGGATTTAGCATTAAGTTATATTTATTTAATTACTACACAGTTTATCCAATAAACTACTCTAAAGATTGGCAGTATGGCTATAAACAGGTTGTTGATTTTATTTCAAAACATAAAGATGAATATGACCAGATTATCTTCACTAGGCATTACGGTGAACCCCATATGTTTACTTTATTCTATTTAAATTATGACCCAGAGAGATATCAAAATAATCCAAACCTCATAAGGTTTGAAACATATGATTGGGTAAGGGTTTTAAGGTTTGATAAATTTTACTTTCCTGATTTAGGAGATAAAGGAACAACCTTTGATGATATTGTTAAAGAGAATCCCAAAAAGAAACTTCTTTTTATAGGGAGGAAAGAAGATTTTCCGGATATTTTGCACAGACTTGATTCAATTAAATTTTTGAACGGAGAAAGCGCTTTTGACATTGTAGAGGTTAAATAAATGTAAAGTTATGAATGCAAAAATTTTACTTTTTTTAATCTGTCTTTTTTTCATATTTACCAGAGTTTATAAAATTTCTGAAATTCCTTCCTCAGTATATTGGGATGAGGCTTCCATCGGTTATAACGCTTTTTCAATTGCTCAGACGGGTCAGGATGAATGGGGAGATTTTTTACCGATACATCTTCGGGCTTTTGGAGAATTTAAATTACCGGTCTTTATTTATTCGGTTGTTCCGTTTGTAAAGCTTTTTGGTCTAAATGAATTTACTGTCAGAATTCCGGCAGTTTTATTTTCTTTAGGGGTAGTGCTAATAATTTTTTTTCTGGCCAAACAGTTATCAGGAAGTATATTTGTTGGATTATTCAGCAGTTTTTTCGTAACTATTTCTCCCTGGTTTTTTATTTTCTCGAGAACAGGATATGAAGCAACAGCAGGATTGATGTTTTATCTTTTAGGAATATATCTAGCTGTTTTATTTAAGAAAGGGTGGTTTGTGTTTTTATCAATCATCTGTTTTATTTTAAGTATTTATAGTTACAATAGTTTTCGAATTATTTCTCCATTAACAATTATTTTGCTGTTGGTTTTCCAAAAAGATAGTTTAAAACAAACTTCGAAGAAACACATAATATTAGTTTTATTTTCGGCAATTTTACTGATTTTGTCAGTAGTACCAATATATAGATTATATAAATATGATGCAGGTACAGTTAGATTACAGGCAGTTAGTAGTTCTTTTAAATCTATAATTCCTAATTATTTTTCCCATTTTAGTCCAAACTTTTTATTTCTGGGTGGAGATAATAATTTGAGAAGCCAGCAGGGGAATTTCGGCCAACTTAATCTTTTAGATATACTACTTGTACCCGCAGGATTATTCTACATCTTCAAAAAAGTAAATCTAAATCTTTGGATTTTAATTCCGCTTCTATTAATTGCACCAATCCCTGCTGCTTTAACTAAAGAATCGCCACACGCTTTAAGGGCAATATCTACTGTAGCTTTTTTAAGCATTATTTCAGCCTTAGGAGTAACGGAGTTTAAGAGATTAATTCCTAAAAGATTTGTAGTTGAACTGGCGGTAATATGTGTGTCTATACTGCTTTTTTTAAATTATTTTGCCTCTTTTATAAAAACCTACCCAGCTAAATCTTCCAGTGATTGGCAAGTAGGATATAAGAATATTTTTACGAATTACAAAAATCAATTTGCTAACTATGATCATGTAATTATTTCTAATCAATATGCCCAACCGTATATTTTCGGACTTTTTTATCTAAAGTATGATAGCCTTAAATTTAGACAGGAAGTCGTAAGAAATAGTGTTGATGAGTGGGGATTCTCAACTGTTTATAGCTTTAATAATTTAATATTCACAAAGATTTCGGATGTGAGTTTGCCAAAAGGAAAAAATTTAATTTTTGCAACTGATTTTGATAAATTAACCGCAATTTCTTATAAAAATGTAATTTTAAATTTAGATAAAAGCGTATCCTTTTACGTATATGAATATGAAAAATAAAAAAATAATCATTCTTTTGCTGATACTTTCTTTGACTGCCTTTTTAAGATTATTTAAATTGGACACAATTCCTGCTTCTTTAAACTGGGATGAGATTGATGCAGGTTATAATGCTTACGCAATTGCAAATTGGGGTAGAGATGAATGGGATCAATTTCTTCCTTTGGTCTTTACCTCATTTAGAGATGACAAACACCCCATACATATTTATAGCCTGGTGCCTTTTGTTAAATTATTTGGTTTATCTGATTTTATTACTAGACTTCCCTCTGCAATAGCTGGAATACTGAGTGTATTAGTTATATATTATCTCTCACAACATTTATTTAAAAACTATTTAAGTTCGGTTTTTGCAGCCCTATTTTTAGCAATTTCTCCCTATCATCTCCAATTTTCAAGGGGACTTTGGGAGTCTAATTTTGCTCTGTTCTTTTTTCTGTTGGGTCTTTTAATGTTTTATAAAGCTTTAAGTAGCAACGGAAAACTGCTGAATATCTCATTTTTGTCTTTTGGCATCAGCTTATTGTCATATCATTCATCTAAGATTGTTGTTTTCCCTTTAGTGCTACTGCTTATTATTTTGTATCTTAAGGATTTGAGAAAATTATCGATTAATTTTTATTCCTCCTTGGCTATTTTTTTAATGTTTATTGCTATACTGATATTAAATCCCCGATTGACAGGACTTGCAAGAGTTAAGCAAACTCAATTTAGTCAAACAGAAATAGAAAAAACTCAAGCTTTTCAAAAAACAAACAATTATTATCTAGGTTTGGGTGAAATTACATTGAATGGTGTTGTTGCCCATTTTAACCCTCAGTATTTATTTATTCAAGGAGATCAGACCCCTAGAAACTCTGTTAAAGTATATGGAGAGTTTTATAAAACCGATGCATTGTTCATAGTTATTGGGTTGGTTACCTTATTATATTTAAGATCAAAAATTACTCTTTTGCTTTTTGCATGGTTAATACTAGCCCCTTTGCCAGCTAGTTTGGTGGTGGGAGCCCCAAATGCCAATAGGGCATTGTTTATGTTGGGAAGTATGAATTTAATTGCCGCTTTGGGAGCAAGTAATTTGATTAGTCTGTTCAAAGGTAGGATTAAAATAGTTGCTTTGGCAATTGTGCTAACCGTTGTTGCTTTGCAGGCTTTTTTGTTTATGAAGTACTATTTTGAAGTCTATCCCAAACAAGACCCTCATGATTGGGTGTATGGAATGAAACAGGTAGTAGAATACGTTAAAGAGAATGATGACAAATATGATCAGGTATTTATGACTGACATCCGCTCCCAGCCTTATATTTTTTTCCTATACTATCTGAAGTATTCTTTACCTGATTTTTTGCGTAGGGTTTCATATAATAACGAGGAAAGCAAAACATTTAGTGCTGTTTCATATTTTGGAAAGTATTATTTCGGAGGATGGGATCCGATTGAAAGCATGCCTACACCTGGTGTATTGTATATTCTGAGTCCGAGCCAATATGATGGCTTAAGACACAAGGCACTATTTGATGTTAAAAAAACCGTTTATTATCCAAACGGATCAGCTGCTTTTTATATGGTGAGTACAAATAAATTATGAATAAAATCTCTGTAGTTCTGGCTGTTTATAATGAAGAAGAAAATTTAAAAGACTGCTTAAATTCTGTCAAGAAGTTAGCAGATGAAATTGTCATAGTTGACGGTGGATCAACGGATAAAACCTTGGAGATTGCAAGAGAATTTAACGCCAAAATTATCAAAACAAATAACCTGCCAAATTTTCATATCAATAAAAATAAGGCAATTGAAGCGTCCTCAAAAGATTGGATTTTGCAGTTGGATGCAGATGAAGTTGTAACTGAGGAACTAGTAAAAGAGATTAAGCTGGAAATTTCCAAGCACTCCGTTATAAATGGATTTTGGATTCCCCGCAAAAACTATTTTTTGAGCAGATTTTTAACAAAGGGAGGACAATATCCGGATTACACATTAAGACTTTATAGGATAGGAAAGGGAAAGTTGCCCGGAGTTGATGTACATGAACAGGCAGTGGTTGAAGGAAAGGTAGGGTTTCTTAAAAATCCCCTCCTACATTTAAGAGATAAGAATTTCACAATTTATCTTACAAGGTTCAATAGGTATACAGATTTATTAGGATTTCAACTTCATCAAAAAGGATTAACCTATAATCCAATATCTTTTGTTGATTTTTGTTTAATAAAACCCCTATTTTGGTTTCTCAAATCATACTTCAGACATAGAGGATATGTAGACGGATTTCCGGGTTTTATTTTCGCTTTATTTTCTTCTTTAAGATTTCCCGTAGCTTTTTTTAAATCAAAAAATAAATGAAAATAGCAATTAATATCGTACCTATGAGGTCAAAGCATAAAGATAGAGGCATTGGTCTTTATACAAGTAATTTAATAGAAAATTTAAAAAAAGATCCTGAAATTAAATTGCAGCAATTTATGGAAATTTCGGAGGTTTCAGATGCTGATATAGTTCATTATCCTTGGTTTGATTTTTTCTTTCATACTCTAAGCTTAAGAAAGAAATTTAAAACTATTGTAACAATTCACGATGTTATTCCCTTAATTTTCCCGAAAGCGCATCCAGTAGGAATTAAAGGAAGGTTTAACTTTATGCTGCAAAAAATTGCCTTAAAAGATTGTAAAAATATTATCACTGATTCCAATACTTCAAAAAACGATATCTCAAAATATTTAAAAGTCGATAAAGATAAAATCTCGGTTGTGCATTTGGCGGCAAATGAAAATTTTACAACCCAAAGAGAAACTAAGCTTTTATATATAAATAGGAAATATAGGTTAACTGAAAAGTTTCTCCTTTATGTGGGAGATGCAAATTGGGTTAAGAACCTGCCTTTTTTGGTGGAGGGTTTCCATAAATTAATACAGGATCCTGATTTCAAAAACGTTAAATTAGTGTTGGTGGGAGGAGTTTTTTTGAAAAATGTGGAAAATATTGATCATCCTGAACTTCAGAGTCTTAAAAAAGTTAATCAGTTAATCAAAAACCTGAATTTATCTGAGCATATAATAAGGCCGGGCGATTTGGGTTTAGAAGAGTTAATCTCATTTTACAATTTAGCAACTGCGTATGTTCAACCTTCACTATATGAAGGTTTTGGTTTCCCTTTGATTGAAGCTTTCTCTTGCGGTGCTCCTGTTATTTCTTCAAATAGAGGTAGTTTACCCGAAGTTGGAGGTAACGCAGCGGTATATTTTGATCCGGAGAATCTTAATCAATTTGTTTCAATACTCAAGGAAGTATTACAAAATAAGTCCTTAAGGGAAAGGCTATCTAAGTTAGGGTTTAAACAGGTTGAGAAGTATTCCTGGGAGAAAGTTGCAAGCGATACAAAAAAAGTCTATAGGAATATTTTTAAGAATGATTAAAAAATTAAACAAAGAGACTTTAAAGATTATTTCTTTTTTTCTTTTCTGGAGACTTGCTCTTTTAGTTATTTTGATTTTTGCAATAAAATTTATACCTCTGGCTCAGACAGATAGATTTTTAGGAGGCGGATCAATTAATTATCAAATATCCCCGGAACTTTTTTCGTGGGCAAATTTTGACGGCGAACATTATTTATCAATTGCCATTTTTGGTTATAAAGGTTTGGAGCAAGTTTTTTTTCCTGTTTTTCCAATGATTATTTCTTTTTTTTCAACTTCTTTTTCATCAGATTTATTGTCATCTTTAATTAGTTCAACAATTGTTGGACTAATAATCTCCAATGCCTGTTTTTTGCTTGCGCTTTTATATTTATACGACTTACTGCGCTTAGATTTCTCAAGCAAGTTCTCCTTTATTACCTTATCTTTACTCATTATTTTTCCCACGTCTTTCTACTTTGGAGCACTTTATAACGAGTCACTTTTTTTACTGCTGACTGTTTTGGCTTTCTTAAATGCCAGACGGGGGAATTGGTTTTTGGCGTCAGTTTTTGCTTCTATCTCTGCAGGAACCCGGATCTTTGGGATTATTCTTTTACCGGCTTTACTTATTGAAGCTTATTTACAAAAAGAATATAAAAAAATTTTTTGGCTTTTATTAATCCCACTAGGATTGGGTTTGTATATGTACTATCAGTATTTGACAGTGGGGGATGCTTTGGCTTTTTATCACTTGCAGGATATGGTGGGGGAGCAACGTCAGGCAAATCTTGTCTTGTTGCCACAAGTTTATTTTAGATATATAAAAATGTTAACAATGGTTAGTCCTACAAATTTTATATATCAAACAATTATGCTTGAATTTATTTGCGGAATAGTATTTTTTCTTCTGCCTCTGTATGGCTATTTTAAAAAAATTAGATTATCTTATTTGTTTTTCGCATTTGCGGGTTTTTTGATAACAACCGTACAGGGAAGTTTTTCTTCAGTACCCCGTTACGTATTGGTTTTTTTCCCAAGTTTTATAGCATTAACCTTTTTAGTTAATAATTTTCCTAAGACCATAAAAGTTTTGTTTTACCTTGTGATGGGTGTATTACTCGCAATTGAGACTTCCTTGTTTTTGAGAGGATATTGGATAGCATGAAAAAACAAATAAGAGAAGTAATTACCCATCCCCTTTTTTCTGGTAGTGCAATAATGATTCTTGGTTCAAATAGCGCCAGTGGATTAAATTACTTATATCATTTCATAGTCGCCAAATTGCTAATAGTGCCATCTTTATATGGGGAAGTGGTTTCGTTAATCTCCATAATTGGGCTTATAGGAATAATACCTGCAGCTCTTAATTTAGTTATTGTTAAAGAAATCTCGTCTGCGAAGAACGAATCAGAGGTTAACAATCTTATCAGATGGTTTAAGGAAAAAATGTTTATAGCAGCTTTGATCTTCTCAATTATTGTATTAATTTTTTCTCCAATTATTTCGTCTTTTTTAAATATTGATAAAGGATCTTATTTAATTTTTGTTTCGATATTTATTTTCTTTTCTTTGCTAACGGGGTTTAATAGAGCAATCCTGCAAGGCCTTTTGAAATTCAAAGAGTTTGTGATAACTCTTTTATTCGAAAATGGAGCTAAACTTATCTTAAGCGTTATTTTTATCTATATGGGCTTTAAGGTTGAAGGACCATTATTGGCTTTCTTGATTGCGGGATTTTTGGGTTGGTATCTAACAGTTCTTTTTCTAAAGTATAAAAGGGTAGAACTATCAAACTTCTCGCCCGATGTTAAATCAATGTTAAAGTTTACTATTCCGGTCATAATTCAGACAGCAGCTATAACATCTTTATATACTACGGATGTAGTCTTAGTTAAACATTATTTCTCATCACACCAAGCTGGAATTTATGGTTCTTTATCAGTTTTGGGAAAAATAATTTTTTTTGCCACAGGTCCAATTAGCTCAGTGATGTTTCCGCTGGTAGCTAAAAGAAAGGCTAAAGGAGAACCATATAAAAAAATCTTTATATACAGCTTTATTATGACCTCTATTTTTGCCCTGTTTAGCTTAACTGTCTACTGGCTATTCCCAGAATTTATTATAAATTTATTGTATAGAAAAGAATACCTAGAGGCTAAAAATTTAGTAGTCTGGTTTGGGATTTTCATAAGTTTGTTTACGTTGTCTTCATTGCTCACAAACTACAATCTTTCTATAGGAAGAACTAAAGTTACTCTTTTTCCATTGATTGCTGCTATCGCACAGATAGTAATGATTGTCTTATTTCATCAAACTTTATTTACCGTCATAATGATTTCAACCGTTGTAACCGCTTTACTACTAACCTCTCTCCTTATATACTCTAGCTATGACAGAAGAAGGATTGCCATATAAGACAAAACTGGTTTCAGTAATTGTTCCGGCATATAAACAGGAAGATACTATAGTAAAAGATCTGGGTAGAATTAAAGAAGCTTTGGATAAGTTGCGTTACCCGATTGAATTAATCTGTGTTGTGGATGGAAAAGTTGATAGCACTTTTGAAAGGGCTGAGAAATTTGCCAAGAATTATCAGCGCTTTAAAGTTATTGGTTATGATACTAACAGAGGCAAGGGTTATGCTGTGCGTTTTGGAATGGCAGAAAGTAAAGGAGAAATTATTGCTTTTATAGATTCAGGAATGGATTTAAATCCTAATGGTTTATCCATGCTGCTTGAACATTTTGAGTGGTATGATGCGGATATTGTTGTAGGCTCTAAAAGACATCCAGTATCTAAGGTTGATTATCCCTGGCAAAGGAGATTGCTTTCAATAGGATATCAGTTACTTGTTTGGCCATTATTCGGATTAAGGGTAAAAGATACACAAGTAGGTATGAAATTTTTTAGAAGAGAGGTATTGGAAAAAGTTCTGCCCCGTCTTTTAGTTAAACATTTTGCTTTCGATGTGGAAATGTTAGCGGTTGCAAATTATTTAGGATTTAAAAGAATTTATGAGGCTCCTATAGATATTAATCTGCGTTTCGGTGCGGCTTCTTCTATAACCAGTCAAAGATTTTTAAAGATAGTGTTTGCTATGCTGAAAGACACCTTAGCAATTTTTTACAGACTTAGAATACTTCACTATTATTCTGATAAAAATAAAAGAAAATGGGTCTATGATCCGGAATTAAATTTTAGGGTGAATGTAGGATGAATATTCTTATATTTTCCTGGCGTGGTCCAGGTCATCCTCATGCTGGGGGAGCGGAAAAAGCAACTCATGAGTATGCAAAGGGATGGGTTAAGGCAGGCAATAGGGTTACCCTTTTTACCTCAGATTACCGGGGTTGTAAACCGAAAGAGGTAATAGATGGGGTGGAGGTAATAAGACAAGGTTCCCAAATTCTGGCAGTACATTTAAATGCCTTTTTTTGGTATGTTCTCGAAAGAAAAGAGAATTATGATGTAGTTATTGATCAGTTTCATGGAATTCCCTTTTTTACCCCCATTTTTGTGAGAACTAAAAAAATTGCTTTTATCCATGAAGTAACAAAAGAAATATGGCGTTTAAATCCCCTATCTTTTCCTTTAAATTTAATACCATCAATATTGGGAACTATCTTTGAACCTTTAATATTTAAACTTTTCTACAGGCAAATTCCCTTTATGACAGGTTCAGACTCGACAAGAAAAGATTTAATTGCTTGGGGAATATCACCTAACAATATAACTATTGTCCCGTACGGTTTAGAAAAATCACCACTCAATAAAATACCTTCTAAGAAGAAAGATAAAATAGTAATTTTCTTGGGAGCTTTAGCCAAAGATAAGGGGATAGAAGATGCATTAAAGACTTTTGCTCTGATGAAATCTAAAGATAAAACCCTTGAATTTTGGGTTGTTGGTAAAGGTGAAAAAGAATATATAAAATATCTTGAAAAAAAATCAGGAGAATTGGGGTTGGAACATAATATAAAATTTTGGGGATATGTTGATAAAAATAAAAAGTATCAGTTGCTGGCAAGTGCTCACCTTTTAATAAACCCTTCTTTTAGGGAAGGATGGAGTTTGGTAGTAATGGAGGCTGCGTCAGTTGGTACCCCAACTGTAGGTTATGATGTACCTGGTTTAAGGGATTCTATTATAAATAAAAAAACAGGTATTTTATCGGCAAAAAAACCGGAAATTCTAGCTGCAGATGCTTTGGAGTTACTAAATAATGTCTCAAAGTATGAGCAGATGAGAAAAAACTGTCTTGTCTGGAGTAGGAAATTTGAATGGGAGAAATCAGCCGAGTTAAGCTTGGATCTTATAGAAAAAATAGTAAGGATTTGATATAGTTTCAAAATGAGAACGAGTAACCAAAAGGTAGTATTGGTAACAGGATCAGCTGGATTGATAGGCTCAGAAGCTGTTAGGTTTTTCTCCCAAAAAGGATTCCAGGTTCTTGGGATTGATAATGACGCAAGAAAATATTTTTTTGGTTCTTCTGCCAGCACATCCTGGAATAAAGAAAAATTAGAAAAAGAAGTCAAAGACTATAAACATTTTAACTTGGATATCAGGGACCAAAAAGAGATCGAGGAGGTATTTAGAAGCAATAAAATTGATTTAATAGTGCATACTGCAGCTCAACCTTCACATGACTGGGCTGCAAAAGAACCTCTGACTGATTTTTCGATTAACGCAACAGGAACATTAGTGTTGCTTGAGGCTTTTAGGAAGCATGCACCTGAATCAGTTTTTATTTTTACATCAACAAATAAAGTATACGGGGATAACCCAAATAAACTTCCGCTCAAAGAATTAAAAACCCGTTATGAGTTGGAAAAGGATCATAAATACTACAAGGGAATTGACGAGACAATGAGTTTGGATAATACCACCCATAGCATTTTTGGAGTTTCTAAAGCTTCGGCTGATTTGATGGTTCAGGAGTACGGTAGGTATTTTGGTTTAAAGACAGGAGTCTTCAGGGGAGGGTGTTTGACAGGCCCAGCACACTCTTCTGCGCAGCTGCATGGTTTTTTGGCATATCTGGTCTCTTCTATAGTAAATGGTATGGAATACACGATTTTTGGCTATAAGGGGAAACAGGTTAGAGATAATATTCATTCATATGATGTGGTTAATGCTTTTTATCACTTTTATCAAAATCCCCAAGCCGGAGAGGTTTATAATTTAGGTGGTTCCAGGTACTCAAATATTTCTGTTTTGGAGGCAATTGAAAAAATTGAGCAAATAGTAGGCAGGAAAGCTAAAATCAAATATAATCCAAAAAACAGAATAGGGGATCATATTTGGTATATTTCGGATATGTCAAAATTTAAGAAACATTATCCGGATTGGGAATATACTTATGACTCTGACCAGATTCTAAACGAGTTATGCAATTTTGCACTAACTCATAAAAGGTGAAAAGCAAAAAATACCAACATATATTAGTTACAGGTGGAGCAGGTTTTATAGGTTCCTTTTTAGTGGACTTACTTATTAAGGAAGGATACAGGGTTCGGATTTTAGATAATTTAGAGCAACAGGTTCATTTGGGAAAAGTGCCAAAGTATCTTAACAAGAATGCTGAATTTATAAAGGGTGATGTAAGGAACGACCAGGATCTAAAGAAAGCAATTGACGGGATTGATGCAATATTCCACTTAGCCGCTGCTGTGGGTGTTGGTCAATCCAATTATCAAATTAAAAAATATGTTGATTCAAATGTTTTAGGTACTGCTAATTTATTGGATTTACTTGTTAACAGCAAACATAAAGTTAAAAAGTTTATTACGATTTCCAGCATGACAGGTTATGGGGAAGGGAGCTATAAATGTAAAAAGTGCGGAGTTGTCAGGCCTCCTTTAAGGGAAGAAGATCAGCTTTCAAAAAAAGATTGGAGTCTTTATTGCCCCAATTGTGGGGGGATAGTAACTCCTGTATCTACGGATGAAAATGCTTCGGATTTTCCCAACAGCATTTACGGTTTCTCCAAAAAAGCTCAGCAAGATATGGCCTTAATTATAGGTAGGCTTTACAATCTTCCCACAGTTGTTTTGCGTGGATTTAACATTTACGGTCCAAGACAAAGCTTGTCTAATCCCTATACCGGGGTGACGGCAATTTTTATCAGCAGACTGAAAAATGATCAGCCAATGGTTATTTTTGAAGACGGTTTGCAAACTAGGGATTTCATTTCAGTGCATGATGTTGTCAGAGCCTTTGTTTTGGCACTCGAAAAAGATGACGCTAATTATCAGATGTTTAATATCGGATCAGGTAAAGGAACCGCAATTTTAGAGGTTTCCCAAACCTTATCCAAATTGCTAAAAAAGTCAGGTTTGATTCAGATTAATCAGGAATACAGAAAAAATGATATAAGACATTGCTTTGCAGATAATACTAAAGCCTTAAAATTATTGGGATGGGACCCTAAAGTCACCCTAGAAGCGGGATTTAAAGAGCTAATCGAGTGGAGTGAGGATGAAGAAGCTGAAGATAAATTTTTTCAAGCTCAAAACGAGCTCAAACAAAGAAAATTAGTTTAATTATCTGGATTATAAAAACCTAGTGCAGCTTTTAATTGAGAAACCAGAAAATTAGAATTCCCTTTTAGAAAACTAATTTTTGTTTGAACTTTACCAATAGAATATTTTCTCTCAACCGGGATTTCTTTAGTTTTCAGACCCAATTGATTTGCTCTGACCGTAAGGTACATGTTTAAATCATAATTTACAAAAGTATTCCTGAATGGATTAACTCTTGGGTCAAGTAAATACTTTTTACTATATCCTCTAAAACCGTTAGTTACATCGGTATACCAATACTTAGCTCCAAAAGATAAAATAGGAGATGCCAAAATTCTGACTGCAAAGTAGCGCATGGGAGGGGTATTAACGGCAGCGCCCCCTTTAATAAACCGTGATCCTTGCACATAATCAAAACCTTCATCTAAAGCATTAATAAAATCAGGTATTGCTTCAACGCCATCTTTGTTATTGCCATCAATTTGGATAATGCCTTCATATCCTTGTTTTAATGCGTAAGCAAAAGCCATCCTGAGTTGAGTGCCTTGTTTACCGGGACTTTTTAAAGTAAGCAAAGTTCGGATCTTCATTTTATTTAAAAATTTCAAGTTCATGGATCCGTCTGTGCTTCCCCAATCAGCTAGGATGACGTCTGCTTTTTTTGCAAATGGCAACATTCTTTGTAGTTGTTTTTTTATTTTTTCCCCTTCATTTAAGACTGGGATACAGATACAATATTTAGTTGTTTTTTTCCTAAACTGGTGAATATTAAAAGAAGGTAATTGCCAGTTTTTTTCTTTGATCATGAGTAATTTGGAATATGATATCATTTGGAAGTATGAAAAAGAAGGGTTTGGTTTCAGTAATTGTTACAACTAAAAATGAAGACGATGTAGTTGGAGATTTACTAAGCAGTATCTTAAAACAAACTTATAAGCATATTGAGATAATTCTTGTTGATAATGGATCAACGGACAATACCATAGAAACTGTCAGCAAATTCAAAGAAGTAAAAATTTATCAGCATGGCCCGGAAAGATCAGCTCAAAGAAATTATGGAGCTAAAAAATCTGTAGGTGATTTCCTCTTTTTTTTAGATGCAGATATGGAGCTTACCCCAAGGGTGGTGGAAGATTGTGCTACCAAAATTAACCAAGAGACTGCTGAGGGGATGGTAGTACCGGAGCAGTCAAAATGGATTAATTTTTGGGGTGAAGTTAAAGCTTTCGAGAGGTCATTTTATAGTGAAAAAGGGGATCCTGTTACAGACGCTGCACGTTTTTTTTCCAAAAAAATATTTGACAAAATAGGGGGATATGATGAAACAATTACCGGTCCTGAAGATTGGGATTTGCCTGACCGGATAAGAGAGGCCGGATTTAAAATTGGTAGGAGTACAGAAATAATCTATCACCATGAACAAAACCTCTCTTTACCAGGTCTTTTTAAAAAGAAATTTTATTACGGTTTGAACGCCCATAAGTATTTATCAAAACACAATATTCCAATTTTTAGCCCTAAAACTATTTATTTTTTAAGACCTTTATTTTATAAAAGTTGGACTAAACTTGTTAAACATCCTATATTATCCTTAGCAATGATTTGCATGTTGCTAACGGAGCTTATAGGAGGAGGATTGGGTTATTTGGTGGGGAGGATGAGGTGAAGGTTTTACAACTGACAGTACATTTATTTCCGAATATAGGAGGAGTAGAAACTCATTTAAACGATTTATTCAGGTCTTTAATAAAAAGAGATTGGAAAGTATTTGCTTTAGCTTATCAACCCCTATCAACCAAAACTGACTGGAAAGTATTTGAGAAAGAGAAAAACTTAACTATTTTAAGAATCCCCTGGCTTAAGGGTTTTTTTGAAAAATTAGTCCATTACCCGGCTATAGAGTTTCTTTATCTTGTACCAGGATTATTTTTGGTAACCCCTTTTATTATAATTTTTTACAAACCTGATATTCTACATGCCCATGGAATTTCAGCTTCTGTCCCGGCAGTCTTTTGGGGAAAAATTTTTAAAATAAGAAGTATAGTCTCACTTCATAGTATCTATACTTTTCCCAAGAAAGGTTTATATCATAATTTTGTAAAATTAATTTTTAGAAACTGTGACTTTGTTTTAAGTTTATCAAAAAAATCTAATGAAGAAATCCAATCATTGGGGGTATCAAAACAAAAATCAGCAATTTTTACTTATTGGATTAATTTGGAAAAGTTTAAAAAAGTACATTCGGCAAAAAAAACATTGAATTGGCAAGGACAATTCGTCGTTTTATTTGTAGGTAGGCTTATTGCAGAAAAGGGTATTAAGGTGTTGATTGAGGGAGCATCTTTATGGGATAAAAAGATTAATCTCGTAATTGTAGGCAGTGGTTTGCTGGAAAATTACATTCAAGAGCAAGCCATCAGATTCAAGAACATTTCTTTTATAGGTAAAATAAGCCAGGATAATCTTCAGACTTATTATAGTGGTGCAGACTGTTTGATTGTTCCCTCAACTTCAGAAGAGGGATTTGGACGGGTAATTATTGAATCACTTGCTTGTCAGACCCCAGTTATTGCCTCTGGCAGAGGAGGAATCCCTGAGGCCATGGATAAAACTGTAGGCAGGTTTATTGATACAAATGCACAGAGTATAAAAAATGAAATAAATTTCCTCTATAAAAACCCGACAGTCTTAAAAGATCTGGCAGGAAATTGCCGCGAATTTGCTGAAAGGAGGTATTCAGAGTTTAATGTCAAAACAATTATCGAAGCATATGCAGGATAAGTTAGAAAAACTCTTAAGTAATGTGGGGGATATGTCTTTAAAAAGAAGAGCTAGAAGAATTATTGAAGAAATTAATCCGAAAGAAGGAGAGAGTATTATAGATTTGGGATGTGGTACGGGATATTACCTATATCTTTTAAATAATCTATCTGTAGATTTAAAATTAACAGGTTTTGATTACGATAAAAGAGCTTTAGATGAGGCAAAGTTAATGTTAACTGATAGTAAAATCAATTTTGTTGCAGGGGATATGCATAAAATGGGTTTTGAGGATAATACTTTTGATAAAGCTGTTTCATCAGAGGTTTTGGAGCATTTAGAAAAGGATAACGTAGCTTTAAAAGAAATTTTTCGTATTCTGAAGCCAGGAGGAGTTTTGGTTATCTCGGTACCAAGTATCAACTACCCCTTTTTTTGGGATCCGTTAAATTGGATATTGCAACACATTTTCAATACCCATATTAAAACAGGTTTTTTTTCCGGAATTTGGAGCGGACATATAAGACTATATTCCCTAAATGAAATCAGAAGCAAAATTGAAAAAGCAGGATTTAAAATAGAGATAGCAGAAGAGCTTACTTCTTGGTGTCTGCCATTTAATCACTATTTAGTAAATATTGTTGCCCGTCTTCTCTATGATGTCAAAATCTCTCCTAAAATTGCAGATAACTTATCCAAATTTAAAGAGAGTAAAAAGCCTTTTGTAATTGACTTCGCGTTTAAAATGGTAAATGTCTTAGATAAGCTAAACTTTATACTTCCTCAAAAAAATGGGGTCAATGTTTTTATAAAAGCACGGAAAAGTATAAATTGACTAATAATTTTATTTAAAGTAATCTGACAAAATGAAAAAACAAAACAAGAATTTAAAATTTGCTTTAGTGGGGGTGGGTTATTGGGGTCCAAACTATGCCAGAATTTTGGCCGAATTGGATGATGTTAGTCTAAGTTGGTGTTGTGATACCAATATCCAAGCACTTGTAAAGATGCAAAAACTATACCCATTTATCAAAACAACAAATAACTTAAAAGATGTATTAAACGATTCAGAAGTTGATTGTGTGATAGTTGTTACGCCGGCCCAGTTCCACACTGAGACTGTAAAAGCGGCTTTAGTTGCAGGTAAACATGTTTTGGTCGAGAAACCTTTAACGACTGTAGTAAAGGAGGCGCAAGAATTAGTTGAATTGGCTGAAAAGAAAGAATGTATTTTGGCAGTTGATCATACTTTTAAGCTAAATCCGGGGATAACTAAATTAAAACAAGTCATAGATTCAGGAGAGTTAGGGAAAATATATTATATGTACGGTCTTTATAATGCATTAGGTCCAATCAGGAAGGATATTTCCGCTATGTGGGATTTGTCTCCTCATTTCATATATACAGCAAATTATCTTTTAAACTCAAAACCCGTTTCAGTATTAGCAAGGGGCAGAGATTTACTTATTCCCGGAAGGGCGGATGTAGTATTTTTAACTTTTGAATATGAAAACGGTGTTCTTTTTAATCTTCATTCATCATGGTTGGATCCCTTGAAAGTCAGACAACTTGTAATTATTGGATCAAAGAAAATGGCGGTATTTGATGATGTATCAGTAGATGCTAAGTTACAAATTTATGATAAATCCGCAACTGTTGATTCTGATCCCAATTTTGCTAAATTGAATGTGATTTTAAGGGTAGGAGATATGGTTGTACCCAAATTGGAAAACAAAGAACCTTTAAAAGAGGTAGTATTGGATTTTATAAATAGTATTCGAACAGGTAAAGAGCCTTTCCTATCTGCAAAAGAGGGGTTGGAAACTGTAAAGATATTGGAAGCAGCGCAAAAATCTTTAAAGAGCAAAAAGGAGGTTCTATGTCAATAAAAGTATCTTTGGGTAAAAACTGTCGGTTGGATCAGGGTGTTGTAGTAGGTTTTTCAGAAGATAATAAACAGGATGAGATACTTATTGGTGAAAATGCCATAATTAGGGCAAACACCTTAATTTATGCCGGAGTAAAAATCGGTAATTTTTTCCAAAGTGGACCAAATGTTTTAATTAGGGAAAACAACATTCTAGGTAATAAAGTTGCAGTTTGGCATGGAGTCACCCTTAACCCTGGGAATGTGATTGGAGATGGCTGTCGTATCCATGCTGGAAGTTTTTTAGAAATGACAACCTTAGGAAAAAATGTATTTGTAGGTCCTGGAGTTGTTTTTACAGATGATCCGCATCCTATTAACCCATCACCAAGAATCCATTTTGGAGGAGCATTAGTAGGGAATGAGGCAGTGATTGGTGCTAATGCAACCATTTTACCTCAAGTAAAGATTGGGGAAAGAGCGGTAATAGGAGCAGGTTCAGTGGTAACAAAAGATATCCCCGCGAATGAGGTTTGGGTAGGTAATCCGGCCAAGTTCTTAAAAAAAGTAGAGGATGTTGTGTGTGACTTAGGACGTAGGCATTATCCGTACAAGGATTTGTGGAAGATTAAATGAATATAAATCTTGTAGATCTAAAGAGGCAGTATTTAGGAATCAAAGATGAAATAGATTCTGTAATAAGCAATGTTCTAACCTCAGCACAATTTATTTTGGGTGAAGAATGCATTGAATTTGAAAAAGAATTTTCTGAGTTTGTAGGGAGTAAGTATGCACTTGGGGTAGGAAACGGTTCTGCCGCATTGGAGATGAGTATGACTGCATTGGGGATAGGGGAAGGAGATGAAGTTATTACTCCAGCCAATAGTTATATTGCTTCTTCTTCTTCAATTTCCGCAACCGGGGCAAAACCTGTCTGGGTAGATTGTCTGGAGGATTCATATAATATTGATACTGAAAAAGTAGAGAAAGTAATCACCAAAAAAACAAAAGCTATTTTACCTGTTCATTTGTATGGGCAAATGGCAAATATGGAAGATGTCTTAAAGATTGCAAAAAAATATAAACTTTTTGTAATTGAAGATGCCTGTCAGTCGCACGGAGCTTCATTTAAGGGGAAAATGGCAGGAACTTTTGGGGATGCAGCTGCCTTCTCTTTTTATCCAGGTAAGAATTTGGGAGCTTATGGAGATGGTGGAATGGTGGTAACTAATAAAAAAAAATATTGCAGAAAAAATTATGCTGCTTAGAAATTATGGACAAAAAGAGAAGTACAAACACCTGATTTTAGGAGATAATAGTAGATTGGATAATTTGCAAGCAGCTATTTTAAGGGTAAAATTAAAAAAATTAAACCGATGGAATGAAAAAAGATTATCCCATGCGTTGTTATATAATAAACATTTGGAAAATACTCCTGTAATTACCCCAAAAATATTTGATGCTTATAAACACGTTTTTCATCTGTACGTAATAAGGGTTAAACAAAGAGACAAATTATCAAAATATTTACTTTCAAAAGGAATTTCAACAATAATGCACTATCCTATCCCTATCCATTTGCAGCCGGCTTATAAGGATTTAGGTTTTAAAAAAGGTGTATTCCCTATAACGGAAAAAGTGGCAGACGAAGTTTTATCCTTACCAATGTTTCCTGAGTTAACTGATGAAGAAATTAAATATATTTGTGATCAAATAAAATCTTTTTACCGTGCCTAAACAACCAATTAAGATTACCCTTTCTATTATTGTGCCGGTATTTAACGAAGAAAAAGGAATTGAGAACGCAATTGCCCAAATTTATAAAGATGCGACCTTAAACCCAATAAAAAAAATTATCAGTTCGTTTGAAGTAATTATTATTGATGATGGTAGTTTTGATAACACAGGTAAGATTATTGAAGGGCAAAAGAGTAAATATAAAAATTTTAAAATCATTAAACATAAAAAAAATCAGGGACTAGGCGCAGCTATTAGAGATGGAATAGATCACTCCTCGAAAGAATATATTACATATCTGCCTGCTGACGGACAGGTTTTTTTGAGGGATATTTATAAAGGTTTAGAGGTGGCCCCCATGGCAGATTTGATCTTAACTTATAGGGATAGTAGGTTGGATTACAATATGTACAGACATATGCTTTCTTCCGTTTTAATGATTTTTATGAAAATTTTTTTCGATTTAAATTTTAAGGATTATAATTGGGTTCATATATATAAAAAGAATTCGCTCTACCTTATTAAGACAAAATCCAAAGGAGTATTTTATCTGGGGGAAGTCGTAGCGAGGATGCACGTTGGTGGGTTTAAAATTTTGGAAGCAGAAGCCGGTTATAACCCCCGCTCAACTGGAGTTTCTAAAAATGCGAGGTTAACTATTGCTTTGCAAACTCTTTTCGATTTACTTAAGCTTTGGTGGGAACTAAAATTTAAAATTCAACGGTAAATTCCTTTTAAATAATTAATTCTAATTCTAATTAATTCGGTCAATGAATTGATAATATCATCCGGAAACTTAACTTTTGTCCTCGGGTCGTTTTCCCAATGAACAGCAACTTCTTTTATAGAATATTTTTTTATTTTGCCTATATATAGTATTTCCGGATCAAACCCCCATTTGTTTATTCGTTGTCTGCTAAAAACATCTACTGCTGATTGCTCAGAGAAAACTTTAAAGCCACATGTAAAATCGGAATTATTCATCTTTAATATATGTTGGGATAATAAAGTAAACACTTTCCCCAAATGTTCTCTGACAAATGACTGTCGTGTTACAAGTTGAGAACTTTTAAGTTTTCTTGAGCCTATAACTATGTCATAATGTTTTAAGTGAGGTAGAAATTTCCCCAGTTCAGTTATAGGGGTTGATAAATCTACATCCAAAAATAGACGATATTTGCCTGTTGATTCGAGCATACCGGTTTTTACAGCAAGACCTTTACCGGCGTTAGGGGAGTACGACATTAATTTGAACTTTAATTGCTTCTTTAGTAGCTCGAGTATCTTACCTGTTTTGTCAGTTGATCCATCATTCACAACAATTAATTCCCAGGAAAATTTTTGCTTCCTTAAATAGTTAACTATTTCTTGTAGGTTTTTGATCCTTTTTTCCTCATTAAATACTGGAACTATTACCGAAAGGAAAGGTTTTTTAGGTTTCATATTAGTTCTTTATAGCTATAGCGATTAAAGAAGTTCCGAAAGGAAGATTAGTGTGAGGTATTAGAAATCTTTCCAAGGCTGATATACTGCCTAATAATCGATTAACTATTTTGTTAGATAATTTAAAGTCTGAGGGATAATGATTTTTGTAGAAAAACTTTTTAATAAATCTTATAAAAAATACTGGTAGGATAAGAAATGAGTACATATAAGATATTTTTAATACTTTAAAATCATTTTTTTGTAAAAGATTCTTTAAGCTCTTTTCGGTGTACCTTCTTTTATGATGAAGTACTTCATCCCACTTACTCCATAGCTGAGGAAAGGCCGGCACAGTGACAATGATGATACCTTTATCCTGAATAATTCTATGAATTTCCCTGAGAGATTTGGAATCGTCAACATGTTCCAATACATCCAATGCAGTAACTATATTAAACGATTTATTAGGATAAGGCATTTTTTCAACATTTCCCCTGATTACATTTTTTATTCCCCTTTTTTTGCAAAACGATATTGCCTCAGGTGAAGAATCAATCCCAAAACATATTCCATATTCAGAAAATGTCTCAATATTTTTTCCAGTACCACACCCAACATCCAGTATTTTATGGTTGCCTGATAAGAATTGTTTTATATAAAATTTGACTAATCCCCTTTTGTTTATATGCCACCAATGTTTGTCCTCCAAAAGATATAAATCCTTGTATAAATATTTTTGCATAAGCCTTGCTAAAGAGTTTATCATTCATATATAATTACCTCAAGATGTACAAAAAGGGCATCCTTATTTTTTTTGTATCTTTTTTAATATTTTTTAACCCCAGAATTGCTTCAGCGGCAGAGATAAATTTACCTACCTCCTCAATAAACCCCGACAATTATTTATTTTATTCCTTTAAGAGGTTATTTGAAAAAGCATTTACTTTTACCAAATTGAGTAAACAATCAAAAGTTGAATATTTCCGTAAGTTAAGCATGATAAGGTTGGCTGAGTTGAAAAATGCTGTTGATCAAAAATATCTGAGTGATATTGAGCAATCTACTCAACGTTTGTCTGCTCAAATTGGCGAGACAATAGATTTTATTGTTGCAAATAAAAATGATGTAGGTAAAGAAATATCTTCTACACAACAACTATTTAATGGTTATAAAGAGATCCTCTCTAATTTAAGGGACAAATATCCGGCTAATTCAAGTTACTGGATGTTAGTGCAACACTCAATAAATTCAATAGATATAAATTTGGAAAAAATAAAATAAGATATGGGTAAGATAAGCCTTAAATCAACTGGCTTTCTCTTTTTTGGATTAGTTATTATTGTATTTTTACTTCAATATTTCATATTAAAGCCCCATTTAAGATATGGTTTTGCTGATGTAGATTGGTCTTTTCTGGTAAGTTTCAAAGAATATACTTTGATGTTTAAAAATCCTCTCGAACATTTCCTCTATGCCTGGGGTCATTGGGGGGTTTATACGTATCAGGTATATTACATTGGACTGATAGAAAAGTTTTTTGGGATGGATTATAAAAATTTTCAGATTGTGACTCATATATTTAAATTCATTTCCACACTTTGTATTTTTCCGGTTATATTGCTTACAACCAAGAGTAGGATAGCGGCTTTTATAACTACAATTATTTATGCTATTGCCTATCCTGCCATAGGGGCTATGTACACGGTAGTTACGAGCGGTTTATACATAGCGATTCCTTTTATGTGTTTGTTTCTGATTTGGTATTGGAGACTAATAAATAAGGGGAAAAATGCTTTTTGGGAAGTAATTGTTGCGATAGTACTTTTTTTTGTTACCCTTTTGTTGGCTACAGAAAGAATGTACCCCTTGCTTCCAACGATTATTTTAATAGAATTTTTTTGCTGGTATAAAAATAATTTTTCCAAAAAAGTACTCCTTCCTCTTATTAAGCGCCTATCTGCTTTTGCTGCTGTCTTTTTGGTAATGTTTGTACTCAATAGGGCTGACTATGCCGGATTTTTTGGAGGCAACACAACAGATACCTACAACCGATTTATATGGGGAAATTGGCAAGTATTGATGTCGCCATTAATTTCTTTTGGCAGTTTGTTCCTACCGCGGGATTATTGGAAGATTTTAGGTACTCCTACAATAGACAGCATAAGCTCCTTTACATTTTTTATAATTAGCGGCCCTATTTTCATTTTTACATTTGTCACTGCTTTTTTATCTGTTTTTTTCTCTCAAAGTAAAAGAAAATTTATTTTGGTAACTATGGTTTTATCTTCAGTATTTTCTTTAATAATTTATTTCTTATCCAGCCACCAGCTTTATATAACCCATCCGAGTAAAATGCATTTTGATGTAAATACAGTAATACCCGCTCTTTTAGGAGGATTTGTAATTTCTTTTACCATAGCATTGTTTAAAGAATGGTTAGATACAGGAAAAAAAGATCAACTTTCGATTAGTATGATAGGTGGGATAGTTATCTCCTTGCTTTTTATTGTTCTTACCTGGATGGCGGCAGATTATATCTTAATATTTACGGGTGTTCATAGATATTTAACAGTCCCTGCCATCGGATCATCCCTATTCATAGCAGGGATTTTGACAAAAATGTACCTTAAATTAAGAAACTCGGGTGCTGGTTCCAAAATAGCACCCGTTGTTTTCCTTCTACTTATTCCGATTATTAGTTTCAATGCAAAAGTAATCGGAGATTACTTTAATTACGAATTGAACTATGCAGGGACTGATGCTGAAGGACATATAAGGATGAAAAACAAACTTTGGTCATTTTTGGGTGACTTAAATAAAGAGAAACCCTCAATTTTTTATTTTGATGAGTCAGCAGATCATGATAATGGTTATTTTGATGAGACAACAGTAATGGCAGGATTTAATTTCTGGATGAGATTTAGGGGGAGAGATATTGTTGGGGCTAATTTAATACCTGGCTTGCTCAGAAGTAATCTGATTTGTCCTGAACCAAGAAGTATGTGTCTGAGTAAGGTTAAGAGCTTAGTGACCACTCAGGATGGGGAAAAGGGGTTACTTTATGGAGGAATATTTTACAACGTATCCGATTTTTATGCTTTCCGCTTTATAAATAAAGATATAGTAGAAATAAAGCCTGAGGTTTTAAATGCTATTGGACTAGATTAAGATCTTCTGAGATCTTTTTACGAACAATCTCTGTTATATTGGTTAATTCTCCATTCCTCAAGTCAAAAGCAAAAACTCGGGAAAGGGGAACCGGTAAGGCTTTTCTGCCATGGACTTTTTGCAAAGGAGAGCCATCTTTGACAAAATCCAATAATTCTTTATAATTCGTGACAGGCAAAGGAGTTAGATCCTGATCGGCTATCCTATAAGTCATTCCTCCCCGCATAAAAAATCCAAATACAAATACACCTTCTAGAGAGAGAGGATTATCAGTAGTAAAATAGAAAACACTCGGACCGGCAGGGTCGAGTCTGGGAACTTCTCTTACTAATTTATCCCAGCTCTTTTCAGTTAAATCTTTATTTCTGGTTTGATAAAGAATATTGAAATAGTTTTGCCCATTTATAAAATTTATCATCATAAAAGTAATAAGTATTACAAACGGTATACCCAAATAAATACTGGGCATTAATTTGGAAGCTGAGTCCGATTGAGTTGCATGATTTTTTGCACTTTTTATCAAAAGACTAGAAAGCCCCCCTAGGAAAATAGCAACTCCAAAGCCTCCCATGGTCATATACCGCCCAGTTGTTTCGATAACAAAATAAGGAGTAAATAACCAGTATATAATCGTTAAACAGACTATCCAGAAGACAGATATGATAAGTGAAGAGGCGATTTCCGGATACTTATTCCTACTAATGAAATAAAACCATATTGCCCAAAATAAAAATTCACCACCGAGAAAAATGGCAGAATATATATCTACAGAGGTATGATAGTCAATTTTTGAAAAAATTATTAAAAAACCAGGCCAAATAATATTAAAGATTAGTATGGGCAGTATAGGTAGGAGTTTTTTGGATTTAATAACAGATAGACTGCTTATGGCTGTAATTATTGTAAATATGATGGATTCTGCAACTAATACTCCAGTTAAAGTATTTTTTATGGGGAAAAAATTCTGTAAGAATGAGACTTGGTAATGAACACTGATATTATCGGGTAAGATAAGGTGGCCAATTATACCAACAAAATACAGCCACCAGCTGGAATAACCATTCTGGACTAAAGTCTGTATTAATTTATAACTATCATTGAATCTTTCGTGAGTATACGAGCTCTCACCAAAGCTTTTAACTTGTATAAGTAAGAAAAATATTCCAGCGGCAAGGATTGTTCTCCCCAGTAAATACCTATCAAATCTGATTTTCCTTTCAATTGCAATATATAAGAAAAGATCAGTTAATATAATAAAAGGAGCCGCACCATGCATTCTTGTAGGAACGATTCCCAACGCCAATATAAAACTTAATATAAAAAAAAGGTAATACCAAGATTTAAAAGTTTTAAGCTTTCTTATTCTAAGATAAAGAGTTGAAGACACAGCTAAGAGTCCTAAGCCTGCATAGGTATTCATATTGAAAACCCAATCTGTTGTCTGTAACCCTGCAGCGGATACCAGGAAAATTATAGTTGAAAGAAAGGCCGCTAATTTACTTTTTGTTAACTCATAGCTGAAAAAATATAATGCAATATTTGCAAATAATCTACATAAAAAGGATGCTATAAAATATGCCGGCGGATAAAAACCCCAGAAATGGTTGATTATTCCAAGATAGAAGTATTCAGGCCAATAAGGGTTTAAATATGACCTGATATCAAAAAAAGATTTTGTGTGAAATACAAAAAAATCTCTCCATAGATTGTACAAATGTTGCCAATCATCGCCGTAAAGTCCTAAATTAAAAGATTTTCTAAAAATCCACATTGCCAACAAAGGAAGAACAAAAAATAACCAGATAACCATTTTTTTATTAAGGCTTTTAGTTTGCATCGTAAAAGATTATCACATATAAAATGTTTCTTTAACAAGATATAAATTTAATGTTTTGATATTTAAGGCTATTTTATATCTGTAAGTTTAACCCAGTCATGGATATTTCGTTGAACAGATTCACGGATTACTAGCTCAGGTTTAGCTTTTTCTATCTCATCAAAATCTAATTGATATCCATAATTACTTTCGACCACATCATTAAAGTTAAACCTTAAAAAAAGATTTAAACCTTCCAAAAGACTTCCATTCGGGTTAACGGAAAAAGAATCACCATACATAAAAACTTTACTAAGTTTAACTATTCTCTTAGCTGAGTCATCCTTTAGTTTCATGCTTATCTTTTCCTCTGGGCTTTTAATAAAATGGGAATCTATCCTAATTAGGTCACCAACAGAGTTGCCAGCAGAATCAACTTTTGTTATATCAAAATCATCCACATTTAAAATATCCACATTGGGGTAATATTTTTTAACCTGTTTCATTACATCTTGATAACCAAAAAAAGTTCCTAGGTTATTCCAGTGAGTATCTGTTTTATAATATAAAGGTAAGATTGTGCTTTTTTTCCCATTCATAATCGCATTTTTTAAATAAACAATATCAATATCGGTATTTTTTTTAAAATAATTAATAAATTGTTCCAGCCCAATATTAAAAAGAAGGTGGTTTGGATAGGGGTAATATTCCGGATAGATTACGTCTTTGTCAGGAACAATTACAATCATATAATCGATATTTCTTGCCTTCAGCCAATTTTTTTCCGCAAGAAATTTATTTTTAACTGCTTCCAGTTCAGTTTCGGAAAATTCAATATGTTTATAAAAACCTACATAATCATTGGGAGAAACAGGATTAATAAATAACCAGCCGTCCTTTCCTCTGGTGTCATACCAAGGAGTTGGGGGGGATTTAAAAATCCCTTCCTTTACGCCAGTATACATATCAAGAAACCAATTCCTGAATCCGAAATTATCATTCCAGAAACTGTCAAATGCTTTAGGGTATTGTTGAAGTGGAAGTTTATTAAGATGGGGAAATTTGGCTAGAGCCCGACGCTCAGTATTATCAGTTTTTGAGGTTATCCCTATAAAAATCCCAATTACTGGTACTAATAAGGTTAGGAAAAAAATGAAAATATAGGTAATGATTAATTTTTGTCCTAATTTCATATTTAAAATTTAAAATAAACAAAAGGTCTATAAGTTTGGATGGCCATCATTAAAAAGGAAAGAAACAATAAAATCATAAAATAAACAATTTTGGTAGTTTGAATAATTGGAATTAAAGCGTAATTATATTTTAACAATCTCTTAGTTAAATCATGCAACAAGTTATTTACATAAGCATAAACAGGAAATGAAAGAATAACTGCAACAAGCAATGTGATTATCAAATCATTTGAAATAAAATAGTTTATTGGTCGGTATTTAATTACATTCTCGCCAAATCCGGATAAAGTTTTCAAGTAAGTTATTGCCTCATCAATGCTTTCTGTTCTGAAGAAAACCCAACTCGTTATAACTACAGATAAAACATAGAGGTGCTTAAGGGGTTTTGGCAGGAAATTTATTAGACTTCCGTTTTTGACTCTTTCCAAAATCAGGAAAAGACCATGTATTCCTCCCCATATTACAAAATTCCATCTAGTCCCATGCCAAAGTCCACAAAGTAGAAAAACTATCATCAAATTAAGATAAACCCTCATAGAGTTACGACGGCTCCCCCCCAAAGGTATATATAGATAATCTCTAAACCAATTAGATAAAGTTATATGCCATCTTCGCCAGAATTCCCTAATTGAAGATGATATATATGGATAGTTAAAATTTTCAGGGAAATTAAAGCCAAACATTTTCGCAAGACCAATAGCCATATCTGAATATGCTGAGAAGTCAAAGTAGATTTGCAAAGTAAAACAAATAATACCCAACCAAGCCGTAGAAATGTCTAAACGTTGAGCGGGGATTGCAAATATTTCATTGGCGGTTGCAGCTAATCTATCCGCTATTAACACTTTTTTACCAAGTCCAATGATAAATCTATTGATTGCTTTGATAAAATCTTCCTTAAGTATAATTCTTTTTTCCAACTGATCCTTTATTTGGTGATATCTTAAAATTGGTCCTGCTAAAAGATGGGGGAACATTAAGAAGTAAAGGGCTAATTTCTTAATATCTTTTTCTGCTATAGATTTTTTTTGGTATATATCTATTTGATAGGAAATTGCATGAAAGATGAAAAAAGATATTGCCAGAGGTAGAAACGGTGAAGGGTTACTCAGAAAATCTGTAATAATTTGAGGAGTTGGTATGTATTTATTTACCAAGATAAGATTGCTTAATAAAAAAAATCTATATTTGTAATAAATTAAAAACCCTAAGTTTAGGATAATTGAGAAAATTAAAACCTTTTTTGCCAAAAGCCTATTATCGGTTTTAAACCGTTGGATACGCTTACCTAAAGAATAATTTAAGTAAATTAGTATAAGAATTATTAGAACAAAGTCGGTTTGTCCCCAAAAATAGAAGATTATACTGGCAAGAATTAGAAATAAGATCTGCGCTCTTTTTCCCACCAAAAAAAATAAAAATAGAACGAGGGGTAAAAAGATGAATAAAAAAGTAGGTGAGCTGAATAGCATACCGTGGCTAGTATAGCATTTTATAAATGCCGGAAATATATATTATTTGCATAAAGCTTCTATTCGGGCTAAAATCTTAGGGATTTAGGTAAGTTAATAACTGCAATGCTCAAAAATAAAAAAACAATTTGGCCATCGGTGTCTGTATCGATTGCTACGAGAAACTCTGAGAGAACTTTAGCGGATTGCTTAACTTCTGTAAGAGAGCAAAATTACCCGTCCTCTTTGGAGATAGTTATTGCAGACGGTGGCTCCATAGATGAAACTTTGGTAATAGCCAAGCGCTTTAAAGCCAAAGTTATTCCTGTGCCGGAATATAAACAGAATGCAGAGTATAACAAAGGTGTAGCTGTCAATAACGCAAAGAATGAAATCATTTTGATGATTGATCATGATAATATCCTTCCCCATAAAAATTGGCTGAAAAAAATGATTACGCCTCTGCTTGAGGATGAGCAAATTTTTGGTTCCGGAGTTTTAAGATTTCATTATGATAAAAAAATGTCTTTGGTTGACAGATACTCCGCTCTTTTTGGTGCTACAGACCCGGTTACTCTTTTTTTCAATAAAAGCGCCCATCAATCATATCTTTATGAGGGTTTTCATTTAAGAGGAGAGGTATTAAAAGAAGAAAAAGAATATTTTAAAATTAATTTGGATCCTAAAAGACTGCCGGCTTTGGGTGGAAACGGTGCTATTTTTAAAAGGAAATTATTGAAGGAAGCCAAATCCTCACCCGAAAACTTTTTTCATATAGATATACATGTGGATTTGGCAAAAAAAGGTTACACCAAATATGCTTTTGTAAAAGATACGATTATTCACTTAACCAACAATAACTTTATCCCCTTTTTGAGGAGAAGACGGTACTTTATTGAAAAATATCACTTTGAGGATCATTCAAAAAGAAGATACAGCATTTATGATCCAGCTGTGGATAAAATTAACTTAATTGGATTTATCCTTTATTCATGCAGTATTGTATTGCCTACATTCGATGCAGTACGTGGCTTTTCCAGAATACCTGATTTTGCGTGGTTTCTTCATCCCATTATGTGCTTAGGGATTTTGCTGATTTATGGTATAACTACTATCAAGGAGGAAGCAGAAAATGTCTTTTTGGCAGGGAAAGCCGGTACTCGTAACAGGGGCTAGTGGATTTGTCGGATCCCATCTTGTAAATAAATTAAATTCTAAAAAAGCTAAAATAGTTACGCTCTCCAAGAGAGGTTTAAAGCTACAAGCGAGCAATAATGATGAGATTGGGTCTGTAGAGAACTTTGATAGATTAAACGATATTATAAAAAAGAATAAAATAAATACTATTTTTCATTTGGCAGCTCAACCGATAGTGGAAGTTGGTCAAATAAATCCTATTAGTACATTTGAAGTAAATATTCAGGGAACTTGGAATGTTTTGGAAGCCGCTCGAGAAAATAATGTTCAAAAGATAATAATTGCCTCAACTGTGCATGTATATGGGGACAACCCTAAGGTGCCTTTCAAAGAGGAGTATTTTCCTCAGCCCTCACGTCCGTATGAGACCTCTAAGGCCTGTGCTGATCTACTGGCGCAATCTTTTGCCGATACATACAATCTGCCGGTGGAAATTCCCAGATTTGTCAATATCTACGGCCCTGGGGATTTTAACTTTTCAAGACTTATTCCCAAGGTGATAAAAAGTATTTTAAATAATGAACAACCGGAGGTATGGGATATTGGTTCAATACGTGATTTTATTTATATTGATGACGTCATTAATGCTTATTTAACCTTGGCAGAAAAACAATTGGATAACGGTAAAAGATTACGGGTTTTTAATTTTGGTACCGGAAAACCAATTAAAATTCATGACTTAGTGCTAAAGATAATTCAATTGGCAAATAAGCAGATAGATGTAAAAGTGGAAAATCCGCCTGAGGAAAGATCAAATGAGATAAAGAAACAATACGTATCGATTACTAAAGCAAAAAGAGAATTAGCTTGGCGTCCCCAAGTAAGTTTGGATGAAGGTTTATCTGAAACCATACAATGGTACAGAAAAAACTCTCACCTTTTATGAGGAAAACTATTCTCATTTTAGCAATTGGTTTTCTTCCTAATATTGGCGGTTTGGAAACTCATTTGAAGGATTTAATAGAGGAGTTGATAAAAAGAAATTGGAGAGTTTTAGTTTTAACATATCAACCGTTAAATTCTCCGACTTTAGGAAAATGGATTGAAAAAGACAAGAATTTAATTATTTTTAGACTACCTATTCTAAGGGGAATGTTTTATAAATTACTTAAAGTTCCTTTTTTAGAATTTTTATTTTTAGAACCGTTGCTTTTTTTGGTGACGCCTTTAATATTAATGTTGTTTCCAAAAATTGAAATTGTGAATGCTCAAGGTGTTATCGCAGGTTTCGCAGCTGCTTTTTGGACTAAAATATTTGGAAAAAGGTATGTAGTATCTGCTCAATCTGTCTATCATTTTCCCGAAAAAGGGTTATACAAACAAATCAGTAGTTGGATTTTTAATTCGGCGGATAAAATCATTGCTATATCAGCTCAAACCAAAAAAGATATAGAAAGTTTGGGCGTTTATCCAGGTAAAATCCAACTCTATACTAATTGGGAAAATAGTGACTTCTTTAAGCCTGAGAATAAAGAAGCCGCCAAAAGAAAAATTGGATTTGAGGGTAAATTCGTTGTTTCATTTTTTGGCAGGTTGATTGAGGAAAAGGGTATCAGAATGGTTATTGAATCAGTTAAATTATCAGATAAGAAAATAACCTTCGTCATATACGGAGAAGGCCCCTTGGTTGAGGAGGTAAAAAAGGCTACTAAAAAATATAACAATGTTTTTTATATGGGAACAGTTACACCTGATAATTTGCCGCTTCATTATAGTGCATCCGATATAGTGCTAATGCCTACTTTGAATGATGAAGGTTTTGGAAGGGTAGCAGCTGGAGCCTTATTTTGCGGAACCCCTGTTATAGCATCCAATAGAGGTGCTTTGCCTGAGGTAGTCAATAATAATGTTGGAAAAATTATAAATCCTACTCCAATGGAGATAGCTAAAGCTGTCAACTTTTATTTTTGCAATAGGAAAGAATTGAAAAAATGCGCTCTTAAAACTAGGCCATATGCATTACACAAATTTAGCAAGAAAAATGCAGAAAAAATCATAAAAACATATAATTGATATTTAATAAAGAAAGGAATAATGCAGAAGAATGCCTAGTATAAGTTTTCAATTCGATGTTGTAGTAGTAGGGTCGGGACCGGCAGGGGTAAGTGCCGCGTATCCCTTGGTTGAAGCAGGACTAAAAGTTGCAATTATTGATGGGGGATTAGATGGCAGAAAAAAAGATAATGTACTAAACGATTTTTCAGATATTAACCTTTCTGAAAAAAGTAATGCCTACGGTTTAATCCGAAATAACAGTTATATCTTTAATAAGACATACCAACTATTAAAAATTAAAAGTAAAATAGAGATTCTACAAAGTCTGGCCAAAGGAGGTTTATCCGAATTATGGAGTGGTATTTCTGATTTTTTTTCCCCCACGGAATTGGAAAGAGTTGGGATTCCCGTTCATGATATTCAAAGGGAGTATAAAGAAGTATCCAAGAGAATAAAGCTAAATTTCAAACTCCCTTTGGATCTACATAGTAAATTGGTTATGGAATCTTATAAGAGTAATAAAGATTATGAAATTTATCCTCTGCCTTCTGCGGAATCATATTTTGGTAGTCTATCAATAGATGATTTGAAAAGATACAAAAATTTCACCTACATTCCAAATAACCTAGTGATTGAAGTTAAGCAAGAAGCTAGATTTGTAGAAATTAAATCCATGATAATTGATAAATCCTCGGAGTTAATAACTAATACCAAGTTTCTGATTTTAGGTGCAGGTTCATTTAATACAACCAGGATTTTATTACGAAGTTTCGGTCTCTTTAATTATAAAACGTCCTTTTTAACGAAACCACATTATGTAATTGTTTGTTTACATCTAAGAACTTTAATAAGGAGAATGAATTTTAAAAAGTTGAAACTTGGTCAACTTGCAATTTCAAGTAAAAGAACAGATCAGGGTTTAAGCACTTTCTTTATTCAACTTTTCCGTTTTAATCCTCAAGCTTTGCACAAGGCTTTAAAATATATACCTCTACCAAAATTTATCACGTTGATTATATTACGGATTATTGGACCCTCGTTGGTTATAGCTGATGTTCGTTTGCCGGCCTTTGAATCGAAAAATAAATTTTGCAGTTTAAAAAAAGATATAACTGGGAAAGATTTTCTGGAGGTTGTTTTTAAAGAAACAGAAGATGAGCTTGGGAGTCATAAAAATGAATTGAATAGAATTAAAAAACAATTAAAAGGTTTAGGGTTATTTCCTTTAAAAATGGGAAGCGATTATATAACGGCTCACTATGCAGGTGGTGTTCCTTTTAACGACACAAAAAGGAAGTTATTTGTAAACACAGCTGGTCAGTTGCATCAAGCGAAAAAAATATACATCTCTGATTCTTCAACTTGGCGCGCACTCCCTGGTAGATCGCCTGCATTAACAATAATGGCGAACGCATCACGAGTTGGTAAAAATGTTCTAGAGGAGTTTCGTTTAAAAAGCAAAAAATTATGATAATTTCAGTTAGTGGACCCTCAGGATCAGGCAAATCAACTATAATTGCAAAAATAAAAAGTGACGATTTCTTTAGCGGAAAAAAAGTTATTATCAGAGAGGAAGACAGTTTTTTAACTATTAAAGTACTGAAATTTTTATTAGGGGAAAATTTATTTTCAAAGTATAAAGACGAAAAATATTTTAAAAAAGAGTACAGTAGTTTTTTTTATAAACTTTTTTCCTCATTAACCCATATATTTTACCCAATTGTTGTGTATATTGAATTTTTCGTGGATTACATCAGATATGAAATTTTATTTAAAGATACTTTTTTGATAATAGATAAATTCATATATGATCATTCTGTCAATTTTAAAAATATTTTGGGGATGAATAAAAATTGGACTGATTTGCTATATGATCATTTTCCCGATCCATACCTTTCGTTTCTTATAGACATTAACTTAACCAATGCATCTATCAAACGGAATAAAAATAATTTCCCTGGCAAGGTAACTTCGGAAAGGGAATTACACAAAAACATCCTTAATCATTACGGAAAAATTGCAAAAAGACATAATCTGATCGTAATTGACAACAATGGTAATTTAAAAGAAGCAGTTGCTCAGGTAATGATGTATTTGATAAATAAGAAAAAACTTCTGAATATAAAAAGAATTGCAGTATGCGGGTTAGATGGTTCAGGAAAAACTACGACCGTAAATATGTTAGAAAAATATGCAGTTTCTTTAAATATTGACTGCAAGGTAATTCATTTTGTTCACAACAATCTTTTATACAGATTGTTATTGGCTTTTGGGTATTACGATATGGATCAACCTAAGAATGTATTATACAAAAGAAGTAGGGCCCATTCAGTTAGAGAAAGAATAAACAAAACCCCATTTATAATGGCTTTTTTACGTTTCTTCGATTCTTATATACAGTATTTATATTACGTATTTACCAATAGAAATAAATTAATAATTTTTGACCGTTTTTTTTATGATTATCTAGTCAGTTTTGAATACTTGAATATAAAGGGAAGGTTTTTATTTAATTATTTTATTCCTGAGGTTGAAAACAAATTTTTATTTGATGCTTCTCCCATGACTCTTTATAGAAGAAAACCTGAGAGAGTAAAAGCTTTTTTTATTGAATGTCATGAAATATACTTAAAAGTAGCAAAAGAGCGTAATATTAAAGTTATAAATACGGATAATAAAAATCCTAATGAGGTATTGCAGACCCTGATAGAAAATATAAACTAAATGAATTACAAAAATATTAATGCAGCTATCATAAAAGGTCATGATATGCAAGAAAATTTTAGCAGAGACAAAGATTTCTATAATTATCTGTTGGGAAATAATGTGGTCTATTTTTACAGTAGTATTTTATCTACAAAAAAAACCCAAGTAGATAAAAAAATCCTCAAAGCAGGTAAAATTCTGAATGATAAATACCTTAAAACATTGCATCTTATAAGTAAGATAGGCAAAGAAAATAAAATCAGTTTTTTACTTTTTAAGACATACAAATATATCCCCGAAATAGTTGATAATGATATAGATTTGTTTGTGAGAGAGCGGGATTTTTCTAGGTTTATGAAAGCTTTAGAAGAAGAGGGCTTTGATTGTATAGAAAACGAACGTCTAAAAGGTATATGTACAAAGGAGAGTTTTTGCAATATCGAACCCAGGGTGAACTTAGAATTTCACGAACTAGTTATTTTAGATGAAGAAAAGATTTGGAATAAGCGAGAGATTGTTAAAGTGAGTGGAATAACAATTTCCAAGGTGATTAAGGAGATTGATTTGCTCCATCCTCTTCTAAGTATCCTATATAACCCAAACTACCTAAAATTATACGTCTTTTTGGTATATAAAAATACAGAAATAAAAGAACTTTTTAATTTGGTAGATAACGTGAAAATTAATCAGGATTTAGCATTTGTAATTAAAAAATTAATAACAGGAAATGTGGAGGATAAACGTTTTCCTTTGTTCATGGGAAGTAAAGACTATGTATCATGGTGGTTTAAAAGAATATTGCCTGAGATGAGATTGAGTATTTATACGAGACTAAAACACATATTATTTTTTTTCTACATGAAGTATTCACAGATTCTATTTAATAGATTAATTTTTAAGCATGACTGGCCTTTAGAATAGGAATTTTTAAATGAATCTAAATGAAAATACACGAATTGCCATAATTTCCCATTTCACATTCAAAGAGGATGAAAATACAGAAATTTTTCCTGGGAATATCCGTAATTTTTTATTAAAAACAGTGGGACAAATAACATACATCGATCACCCCTTCATTCAATCACAAGGTGCCTCTTCTGATTTTCCTGCTTCTCAACTGAGAATTTATAACCAAGGAGTAAAAACTTATCAAGCCACCTCCCCCAAAATAAAATTTCCAACTCTTATTTTATTTGTTTATCAGTTACTTTTAACTATTCTTTTTATACTAAGATATCCTGTTAAATATGATTTATGTATTGCTTGTGATAATTTATCTTTAATATCTGTATTTTTGTTTAGAAAAATTGGTCTTATTAAAAAATTAATTTACTATACTGTAGATTATTCTCCAAATAGGTATTCAAACCCAATATTAAATAACCTATATCATTTTATGGATAGATTAGCTTGTAGAATTTCCGATTTAAATTGGGTTGTAGTTGAGAATATGATAACTGCGAAAGAAGAAAACGGGCTTAACGTAAAAAAATGCGCTCCTTTTCAGATAGTACCAATTGGGTTTAACAAAGAAGAGATTAAAGTAAAGCCTACAGGAGATGTAAACAGGTTTAACCTGATCTTTATAGGCATTTTATTTGAAAAACAAGGAATTCAGCTTATTATTAAAGCCTTGCCCAGACTAATTGAAAAATTTCCAAAAATCAATTTAACTATAATAGGGTCAGGACCGTTTGAAGATCAGATAAAAACTCTTGTTAAAAACAATAATCTTAGTTCGCATGTTGAATTTACGGGTTACATAAACAATCATCAAGATGTAATTAAATATATAACTGCAAATGGTGGTATTGGTCTTGCCACGTACATACCCTCTATCGCAGACTATACTTACTTTGCTGACCCGAGCAAGATTAAGCTTTACCTGCTTTGCGGATTGCCGGTTATAACTACCAAAGTGCCGCCTATTGCTAAAGAAATTGCCGAAAAAAAAGCTGGTTTTGCTATAGATTATTCTGAAGAGGAATTGATTGATAGTTTAAATGTCCTGCTTGAAGATGCAAATACGTATTCCAAATTTCGGGAGAATGCTTTAAAATTGGCCAAAGCCTTTGATATTAATTTAATTTTAAATGAAGCTTTTAAAAAGTTACCATGAATCATTTAAGAGAAAAAATACAATGTCCTCTTTGTTTATCTAATTTTAAACAACATAAACAAGCACTGATTTGCTTAAAAAATAAACATAAATTTGAAGTCAAAGAAGGGATACCAATTTTACTGGATTACCCTAATTTGCCAACTCATTCACAAAACCAGCAATATTATTTTGAAAAGAGAATGAAAGGACAAATAATTGATAATCCTCAAAAAATGAATTACTGGAAAGTGCGTTATCTAGAGAGGTTTAATCAAAATTTTAAATCAGTAAAAAATAAGTCAATAGTAGAGGTGGGTACCGGTAGCGGATATATGGCAATTGGTTTAGCAAAACAGGGGGCCAAGGTAGTGGCTTGTGATATTACCCTAAAAAACTTAATTGCCTTAAAAAAGTTTGCTGAAGATTCAGGTCTTGAGGATAATCTGTCCTTTGTTTGTTGTTCTGCAGATTTGTTGCCTTTTAAAAAAAATGTCTTTGATTATTTTGTTATAAATTCGGTGCTTGAGCATATTCCAAAAGAAAAAGAGGCAATTAGCGAAATAGGCAGAGTTTTGAAAAAAGGCGGGGGATTGATGATTACAGTACCAGTAAGATATAAATATATTTTTCCTGCACTTCTTCCGCTTAATTACTTCCATGATAAAAGAATAGGGCATTTACGAAGATACGACAATCTATCTTTAAGTAATAAGTTCACAAACTTCTCTTTAAAAAAAATGTATTTTACCGGTCACCCGCTTAAGGTTATAAGGGTTGTCATAAATATGATATTTAGGGTTTTTGATGAAAAAACAACCGAAGATCAAGACGGTAAAACAGATAATGTAATGTTGTGGTCATCTAACCTTATTGCCTTTTTCAGTAAGAAGTGATTTAAATCTTAATTAGTTTAAAATGGCTTTCAGAAAAGTTTCCGCAAACGTATTATCTGACCATTGTTCTTTAATTTCTTTACTACTTAGAAATTTCTCAATCTCATTTATATAACTGTCATAGGTTTTTTCATCCATGGTCATAAGAAATTCAGCAAGTTCTTGATAATTTCTAAATTTTCTACAATCGATAAATAATTTTGGGTTTATATGATCAGAAATATTCGGAGCACCTAAATAGACAGGAATGCAGCGGGCTTTAAGGCAGTCAAATATTTTTTCAGAAATGTATCCTGTTGCAGAAGAATTCTCAAAACATAAACAAAACTTAAATTTAGAAAGTATTGCATATTTATCTTTTTGGGGAAATTCACCCTTGTAGGTATTATATTTTTTAAATCCAAAAATTCTTTCTGTTAAGCTAAACTTACGCAAACTATTCCACCCTTTTCCATACAAAGAGAAATCAGAGGGATATCTTTTATCGAAAAAATCAATTGCTTTAATTCTTTCAGAATATAATTCTTTTGTTGAGTAGGATAGAAGCTCAAAAGGTAAAAATGGCATTAAATTGCTGTTCATTAAGATAAGAAGACCTCTGTCTTTAAAAGGTACTTTTTTGATTTCAATTTTATCAATCTTCTTAGGCAGAACGTACTTAAAATATTTTTTATTATCCAGTAAACTATCATTCCAGGTATAAACCTTTGTGAAGAAAAAAAGAAATATTCTAAAAAAACTAAAAGGATTTACAAGGGGAGGTTCTCCAATAAATAAAATATTTTTTTTCTTATTTTTAATAATCCGGAGCCAGAGTCGTATTTCCCAAGGGTAGGGTACTTCTATATAAATCTCTTTTAGGGTATCTTTATCCGGTAAAAGGTCGATTGTATTAATAGTTATATTATTTTTTTCTAAAAGCTTTCGGGCTGTAACCATATAAAATGAATTAAAGGGAGATTGCTCATCAAAGATGGCATTTTTATAATAAATCTTGTTATTAAAAGGTTTTAACGCAACAAATTTCTTGCCAACCACTAAATTAATCCTCTACTACGAACTTCATTATAAAGTCTGATCCTAAAACCGGTCGGCATAATCCAAAGAGTTATAAATTGTAGTAAATTATAAAAAATATCATACAAACTTGGTTTGTACCCATATTTCATTACGGCATTGATTCTAATTCTAAAACCCAAAAGTTCTGTTTGTCGGATGTTACGGTGGGTGCCGGATTTTTCAGATAATGTATATTGAACAAGCCTCTTAGGGATATTGCCGAAATCATATTTTGTGCCGATTTTGATCCAAAAATCAGTATCCTCACATAACTTCATTTTTGGATCATATCCCCCAAATTCCTCAAATACTTTTTTCCTGAACATAACACTAGGATGTGCGAAAGGAGCATAACGGAGCATGACTTTTTTTAAATCTTGAGAACGGGTTGGGTAATCACGTACCCATATCTCTTTTTTTGTCTCATCTATAATGGAAAGATTAGTTCCGACGACAGCTATATTAGGATAATTTATTAAGTAGTTATATTGTATTTCAAGTCTTTCTGGAAGGGAAATATCATCAGGATCCATTCTGGCAATAAGATCTGCTTTTGCATGGGAAACTCCCAGGTTGAGCGAAGGAGCAAGTCTTAATTCGTGTGTATTATTGATAAGTTTAATACGCTTATCTTTGCGTACATATGATCGGATTGTTTCAAGACTGTTATCTTTGGATGCATCATTAATAATAATGAATTCAATATTCTTTAAGCTCTGGTTTAAGATGCTTTCGATTGCGCGTCTAACGTATTTATCATCATTAAATACGGACATTACAACCGAGACAAGCGGTTTTTTATTCATAAAGCATCCTGACCGGATATGGCTTGGGCTGTTTTTCTGACTGCTTCTGATGAATTAAATTTTGGTTTCCATCCCAAATCATCCATTTTTTTATTCTCGATTCTGACAATGGGAACATCCCCAGGCCAACCAACCTTGCCTTCTGTATGTTGTATCTGCACATTATTTAAGCCTAATACCTGTATGACAATTTTGGCAATCTCATTAACGGTGACAAAACTTTTAGAAGATAAATTAAATATATTAATCGGTTCATTTGTTTCATTAATAGCAAGCCAAACAGCATCTAAAATATCTTCTATATAAAGATATGATTTGCTTTGATTGCCGTCTCCCAGTATTTGAAGGGTGGTTGGATCCATTTTTAGTTTATTTATAAAATCAAAAACTACTCCGTGAGTTGCTCTATTGCCGACAATATTGGCAGGGCGGAAAATCCAGACTTTTATGCCAAATAAATGAGAAAAAGCAGATATTAAAGCTTCTGCTGATAATTTTGAAGCACCATACATGGACACGGGTAATAGTGGGCCGTAATTTTCGGTAGTATATTTTTCTCCAACATCACCATAAATACCGCTTCCAGAAAAGAATATTAATTTCCCTATCTTTTTCTCCTTCATTTTCAAAAGTAAATTAAAGGTGGCATTAATAGTTTGATTAAAATCTACTGTGGGATCTTTGATCCCTAATGAGATATCAGGGTTTGCAGCTAAATGGATAACAGTATCGAACTGGTTTTGAAAGGCATTATCTAAATCCTCCCTGATTAATAAATCACCCTTAATGAATTTTAGTTTTGGATTTTGCAAATTTTTTTGCAGAAATTCCATTTTTCCGGCTGATAAATTATCCAAAACTGTCACATATGTTTCCGCTGCCAAGAGAGCATCGACAATGTGACTTCCTATAAATCCTGCCCCTCCGGTAATTAGAATATTTTTGAAATTGTCTGGTATTATCATCCTGGTCTTTTGCTCAATAAATTTGAGAAAATTAAACAAGCTTATATATTATATAATAATTTGGTATATTTAGACCCCTTACAAATTATGGCTTTGGTATATAGGTTACTTTTCAAACAATTGTATAACATGTATAAAAGACAGGGGGCGTTGGCTTTGAGTGGCTACCTTGTAAAAAGCTTTGGTTATTTAACCATTGATAGGTATCTTCGCGGATCATTTAGTCAAAAAGGTGAAGATTTGATAATTGATCGGTATTTCAAGAACAAAAGAAAAGGCTTTTATATTGATATTGGAGCATATCATCCTCAAATCAACAGCAATACCAAACTTTTTTATGATAGAGGTTGGAATGGTATAAATATTGAACCAAATCCTGCAAGGATAGAGTTATTTCAAAGATTTCGGAAGCGGGATAAAAATTTAAACGTAGGTATTGGTAGCTCAAAAGGAATGGCAACTTTTTATGAGTTGGATGCAAATGGTTTATCAACTTTTTCAAAAAAAGAAGCTGATTCAATGTTAAAGCTTGGACATAAGTTGAAAAATAAAATGAAGATACAAATGTATAAAATGCAGGATATTATGAAAGAATATGTTCGCTCTGATATTGATTTTATCACCATAGATACCGAAGCCTTGGATTTAGAGGTTTTAAAAAGCAATAATTGGGAAAAATACCGGCCAAAACTTTTATGTATTGAAACTATAGATTTTGCAGATCTTTTGACCAGTACTAAGGATAGTTCCGACAGGAAAAGAGAAATCAGTAAATATCTTTCAGAAAAAGGATACAAGGAATATTTTAGCAATGGGTTAAATACATTATATATAGATTCAAAACAAAAAAGTGTTATAACTAATTGATATAAATGATAATTTTAGGAATACATTTTGAGACATCTCATGATTCAGGTGTTGCCATTATAAAAGATGGACAAATACTATTTGCGGCTAATGAAGAGAGATTCTCTAGGATAAAAGGAGATAATTCCCCCCCCTATAAATCCATTGAAGAAGCTTTGAAATTTACCAAGATTAAACCTTCCGATATTGATGTTGTGGCATTCTCTGGTAGCCACCCTGGAATAATAAAGGTAGTACAGCATTTATACACCCATATTGGTAGGGTATGGTTTACCAATTTTACTTATCTTAAGTCTTTTTATACTCTGAAAAGTTTTGATTGGACAAGACTGCGGAGACAAAGTGGTTTATCAGGTTTTTTAGGAGGAGTAAAAGTTAGTCTTGAGACATTAAAAATTATTCAAAGCCTTAAAGACAAAGGGTTTGATAAAAAGGTTGTTTATGTTGATCATGATAGATGTCATGCTGCATCTGCTTTTTATACTTCGGGATTTAAAAAATCATTTATTGCCGTTGTTGAAGGTTCGAGTTTGACTAATTCTTGTTCTTTCTGGGTGGGGGACGGTAATTCGCTGAAAAAAGTTGGCACCGTACCCGTGTTGCATAGCCCTGGACGTTTTTATGAATTAGTAACCAGAATTTTAGGATTTCATTATTTAAAACATAGCGGCAAGATTACGGGCCTTGCAGCATTTGGGGATTATAAAAAATGCTACCCATTAGTTAAAAAATTAATGTGGGCTAGAGGCAAACAGATATATGTTTCGCCCCAAATGTACAGTTTAACAGATGATTATTTTGGGCTTCAAGGAAAAACACCCGAGCCTTTTAAATTATATTCCCGTGAGGATGTAGCTGCTGCTTTCCAAAAAGTATTAGAGGATGTTGTTTTGGATATTTTGAAAAATTATTCTAGGGATTTTGATATAACAAACCTTTCTCTTGCAGGAGGTGTTTTTGCAAACGTAAAGTTAAATGGTGAAATATCTAAAATAAAATCAGTGAAACAACTATATGTTTTTCCAGGAATGAGTGATATAGGTCAGGCCTTGGGAGCTGCTATTTCAGCATATGGAAGATTTAATCCAAGCTTTGAACCGTTTAAATTAAACGATATATATTTCGGTCCTGATTTTTCCGACTCCGAGATCAAGAATGCTTTTAAAAAACTTAATGTTAAATATAAAAAGGCAAAAAAACTACCATCAGAAATTGCCAGAATTCTTACCAGAAACAAAGTCATTGCTTTATTCCAGGGAAGAATGGAGTTTGGTCCAAGAGCATTGGGTAACCGTTCAATTCTTTATCCTGCGGTAGATAAAAGCGTAAATACATGGTTAAACGAAAGGCTTAATAGGACGGAGTTCATGCCCTTTGCCCCAGTTACTCTATTTGAATATGCAAAAAATTGTTACGAATCCTCGTTTCTAAAAAAGTGTGAGGAGTCGGCTGAATTTATGACGATTGCCTTACCTGTTACCAAATTTATGCAGGAAAAAATGCCGGCGGCAGTTCATATAGATAATACTGCTAGACCCCAGCTAATTAAGGAAAACAAGAACCCTTTTTATTATCAAATACTTGATGAATACAGAAAGTTGACGGGATTACCCTCACTAATTAATACAAGTTTTAATATGCATGAAGAACCAATAGTTTGTACGCCTGAGGAAGCAATAACGGCATTTAGAAAAAGCGGTATAGATTACTTAATTGTTAATGATTATATTATAGAAAAGAGTACCTAAGGGTTAGCAGAGTAGAACTTCTTAATAGCATCGCAAACTTGAGAAACTTCTTCGTTTTTAAGGATTGATGATGAGGGTAGCCAAATACCCTTTGATGATACAGCTTCTGATATAGGATATTGACTATCTCTATACCTTTGCAGATCTTTGTAGGGGGCTTGGGTATGGATGGCTGGGTAAAATTTTCTGCTACCTATCTGATTTTCAAGTAAATAGGTAATTAATTCATCTCTTCTTTCTGCGAGTACGTCAATCAACCAAGGAGACGTATTTTTCAAATTTGTTGAAATAAATTGGATTTGAGAAACAGATGATAATTGAGCTAAATATAAATTATAGATTTCCTTTTTTCTTTCAACTCTCCAGGGTAATTTTTTCATCTGCTCAATTCCAATTACTGACTGGAGATCGGTAAACTTAAAATTATAGCCAAGCGTTATGTAGTCATCTACACCACTTTTGGAACGGCCAAAATCCTTAATATGTCTGATTTTTTCTATCAAGATATCGCTATCTGTGACAAGAGCTCCACCTTGTCCGGTTGTAATAACCTTTGGAGAACTAAATGAAAATGAACCAATTTCACCAAATGTTCCCATATGTTTACCATTCCAAGTTGAACCAAGAGATTGGGCGGCATCTTCAATTAAATAAAGGTTATTCTTCTTGCAAAAATAAATAACATCATCCATATTAGGTGATCGTCCATTCAAACTTACAAACATCATTGCTCTGGTTCTATCAGTTATAGCCTTTTGGGCCAGGTTCAAATCTATACTTAAATTCTCTTTGTTGATATCAACAAAAATTGGTTCTGCTCCTGAGAGGATTACTGTATTTGCCGATGCAATCATAGTTAAATCAGGAACAAGTACTTCATCGCCTTTCCCTATGCCCAGTGCCAGTAGGGCAATAAAAAGACTAACAGTACCATTGCTTACCATGCATGCATGTTTTGCTCCTGTGTATTGGGCAATCATTTCTTCTAATTCCTTAGTTTTTTTGAATTCGGTTAGCCAACCTCCGCTTTTTAAATAATCTGACATAGCAGTCTGCTCCTCTTTTCCTATTACTGGTTCCATTTGGTTAATAAATTTTTTCATAAGTATTACATATCAGTATTTTTATAACGGGAATCATCGGGATTAGGGTAGAGATTTTGTTTTAATGCCTCAATTGTTTCATCAATTCCTTTTTCCAAACTACGCATTGCCTTATAATCTAATACTTTCTTGATTTTTTCAAAAGAAACCCGGTAATCTCTTTTATCGGTCCCTTCTTTTAAAGTAGTTATTTCAACACCTGGTATTTTTCCTGTAATCATTTTAATAATTTCTGATTTTTGGTAATTGTCAAAGCCTACATTAAATACTTCGCCTGCAATTTCTTTGGAGGTTTCGGCAAGTAATAAAAGAGCTTCTGACGCATCAACAACATGGATTAAAGGCCTAAAGACATCGGGATTGTATACAGTTATCTTTTTTCTTAAAAAAGCTTCTTTGACAAATTCACTGACTAACAAATCAAACCGCATACGGGGGGAGAGTCCGAAAACGGTTGCAAAACGGACAACAACAGAGGTAAATGACTCTGAGGCAAGTTTGGAGATATAAATTTCAGCATTAATTTTAGTTTCTGCATATAGTGAAAGCGGTTTTAATTCAGATTCCTCGGTAGCTCCGCTGGTTGTTGTACTGATGCCATAATTACTGCAAGTTGATACAAAAATGTACTTTTTTACAGAATACTTTTTAGCAATATCGCCAACCATACAAGCTGCCTGATAATTTGTTTCATAAGCCAATTTTGGATATTTTGCACATAAAGGTTCACCAACTATTGCAGCCAAATTAATAATTACATCAATTCCCTTTACTGCATTTTCAACACTCTCTTTATTTCTGACATCACCTTGAATCAACTTAAAATTGGGATTAGCTGAAAGTTCACCCAAAGATTCCCCGTTAAATAAAAGATTATCTAAAACAGTAACTTGGGCCCCGTGTGATAAAAATAGTCTTGTTGTAACCGAACCGATATATCCTGCACCACCAATAATTAAAACTTTCATTACAGGTTAAACAATTTCCTCGACGGATTTGGGTTTCTCTTTAATAAACCAGTCTATTGTTTCTTTTAACCCTTGCTCAAGATCATATGTTGGTTTCCAGCCCATTAATTTTTCAGCCTTGCTGATATCCAAGGCCCGTGTTTTTACGCCTTCCGGTTTGGTTGTATCACAAATTAATTGTTTTGGTCTCCATCCCAGAATGGAGAAAATCATTTCAACAGCTTCAAGCATGATGTATCTTCTGCCTGTTCCCAAATTTATAGCTTCTGCGCTCGTAACCTTCTCACAAGCAGCCAGGGTGCCGGATACAATATCTTCAACAAAGGTAAAGTCGCGGTCTTGTTTTCCGCTACCCCAAATAATATAAGGATCCTGTTTTTCAACAGCTCTTCTTATAAGCGCGATAACGGCATGGGTATCGTTCTCCCAAGGTCCATAAGCTGTAACATAGCGTGTTACAGCCCCTTTTAAGCCATATTGTTTGTTGTAGGCACCAAGAGCTACTTCTCCCATTAGTTTTGCCCAACCATATTCTGTATCTGCATTTGCCCAATTGTTTTTCATTGCATCTTCTTCTTTCAGAAGATATGTAGAGCCATAGTCTTTTTGTAAGTCTTGGGGATAAACACAAGCAGAAGATGCAACTAACACTCTATCAACTTTTGCTACATGAGATGCTTTAACCACGTTTTGATTTATAGAGAAACCTTCACAGCAATCAGCAATATGTGTATCTATATAGCCGCGGCCACCAATATTTGTTGCCAAATGAAATACTATTTCATGGTTTTTTACAGCATCCAAAGTATTGTTGAATTCTTCAAAATTAACAAATATGAATTTATGCCCGCCATCCGCCTCATAGCCCCAAGAGGTTTTTTTATAATTTAAGTCATTCTCTTTCCAGATACGCAAAATATTTTCCAAGCTGCCGCTGGATAGATTATCTCCAATTGTTGTTTTTGCGCCAAGTTTGATAAGTTTGTTAGTCAGCGTAGATCCAATAAAACCAGCGCCACCAGTTACGAGAACTCTTTTACCAGAATAAAACATAGGTTATATCCAATTGGGAACAATTATAGCAACAATCAACGATTCCAACAACATTTTTTTTATTGCTATTTGTTATGATGAAAGTATTGTAATATTTCATTTATGAAAAGGGTTAGTTTGTTTTTATTAGCTGTCTTATTAGTTGTAACGATTATTCTTTTTTCCTGGTTTTCTGAAGGCAAAATAGTAGCAAATGGCAGTGAAGAGAATTGGAATATTTTTCATTCTCAAAAGAGCGCAGAATATGCAACTTCTTTTTGGCGTCCAGTAGGAACAGGGTTTAAAGGGAGTTTTCTCATGGCTACATATCCAACATTTGCTGTTTTGGGGAAATTGGAGAATTTAGGAGTTCCTACATTTGCCAGACAAATATTATTGCTTGGATCTTTAATGACGATAGGTATATTTTCTACCTTTCTGCTCCTCAGGTTAGGTTTTAAACTGGAAAATACTGTCGCCGTAATTGGAGGATTCTTTTACTCCTTAAATATCTATGCCATGACTCAAATTTGGAAAAGATATGTCTATTCCCATATGTTTGCTTGGGCTTATTTGCCTCTTTTTATTTTTCTTTGGATAAAATGGATTAATACAAAAAGAATATTATGGCTACTTATTTTTTTAATAAGCTCTTTATTTTTTACACTTACTTTTAGTAACCCTGTATTTCTTTTAACTTTATGGACACCAGCTTTTATTTTTGTCCTGCTACAACTTTTGGATTATAGAAAGCAAAAAAAACAATTTATAAACATACTTCTTAGTTCTTTTGTTGGGTTGTTTTTATGGATTTTTATTAACCTATGGTGGTTATACCCAACTCTTACGTTGGGGAGTACTTGGACGACACAAACAGGGCAAACCTGGCAGAGTGATTTAAGTTCCCTTCATGCAGTCAGTAAATATTTTCCAATCTGGGAAATTGTGCTTCTTCGTCAAAGTTGGTATTTAGGACATGAAAATGATTGGTTTAATTTTTACCATAATCCTCTGATTTATTTTATTAGCTTGGGAGTTCTTTTTATAACCATCAGGGGATTTATTAAAAGTAGACAGTTTACTTACTGGAAGTATTTAACATCGGTTGCAATTGTGGGATTGTTTATATCCAAAGGTACTAGCTACCCTTTTGGATATACTTTTTTTGAGATTCTCTTTTCAAAAGTTTCGCTTACTGTGGCACTAAGAAATTCATACGAAAAATTTGGAATGGTTTGGCTGCTGCCTTATGCTGTCTTTTTTGCAATCGGTTTTAATGGGCTTTTCCCCAACCTTAATAAAATACAAAGATATATCGCAAAGGGCGTAATAGTTCTTCTATCAATGGGACTGCTGATTTTACCTATGTGGAATGGGGATATTTTTCCGGAGAGGCAACGGTTAAATATACCAAACTACTATATAGAGGCAAATAATTACTTAAAAAACCAAAATGTAGTTGATAGCAGAGTATTTAGCATTCCTTCTTCTACAGAACTTGAAAGAATAAGATATTCCTGGGGATTTTATGGGGTTGATCCATCGGATAATTTATTTGAGATGGAGGTTGTATCAATACCAAAGATTCCGGGTTTTTTCCCATTTTATGAATTATTACAGAAGCATTTGTATGAGGATGAATCCGATAAATTATTAGGTTTTTTGGGAGTCGAAAATATTATTTTCCATAGAGATAATATCTATCCCGAAATAGATATAGTTGATACCCAAAATAAAATTGAAAAATGGAAAAATATTAAAAGTAAAAAAGATATTGGTCAACTAACTATCTACACTCTCAATGAAAATATTGTTAAGCCTAGGGTGTATGTTGCTACTTCATTAGTTACAACATCTTCCATAGAAGAGGGGATAAAATCCATTTTAGATGGAAAAATTGATATAAATGATTTTGTTTTCACTACTGACAAAACAATTAATTTAAATACTCAAAATTCCGTCAAACCGGCTATTAAACTGCAAAAAATATCCCATACCAAATATAAAATTGATGTTTCTGGTGCAAAGGGGCCTTTTATTCTTGTGTTAAATAATACATTTGATTATTCTTGGGAGGTAACTGTTAATAAAGAAATAATTAATACTCACTTTATTGTTAATGGATTTGCTAATGGTTGGATTTTGAGCAAAGAAGGGGATTATTCAGTAGAAATTAACCTTACAGTTTGGCCATGGGAAAAAACTAATCCTATTTTCTGAAATAATTTGGTAACTCGCCCTTTTTAATAAAAATTGCATTTTCCTGCACCAAAGGCCCAAATATAGGATAGTAATGAGAGTCTAGCATTCCACCTTTATAAATAAATCCAAGTTTAGTTAAAGATTCATAAACATCATTAAATAAGCACTGGTCTTCGTAAGATTTAACAAATGAAGCCTCGATGATTATTAATGACACCTGTTTTAGTAATTTTTGCCCGCCCTCTATTATAAGATTTTCCATGCCTTGGGTATCCATTTTAATAAAAATAGGTTTTTTTAATTTCTTTTTTTCAAAATATTTATCTAAAGTTGTTACTTGAACCTTGTAGCTTTTTTCTATTTCTTTCGTGAGTATTTTATTTTCAGAATTAGGTTTTAAAAAAGAGGAGGCAGCCATGTAATTATATTCGTGAAAAATTTGGCTGCCTGTATAGTTACTTATAGCTAATGTTTCTACAATAAGTTTGCTTGATTTAATCTTGGATTCAATTAATTTCTTCTTTTGGGCAATTGGTTCAAAAACATATATATCAGCATTCGGTGCAATATAGTTAATTGTTTGTGCAACATTGCCATCTAAAGCACCGATGTCCAAAAATGTATTGATTGGCAGTTTTCTCATCCATTCATACTGAATATATTGAGGTAAATATATTCCCTTGGATAAGGGTATAAAAAGTTTAGGCCTGGTAATGAGGTATAAAACAAAAAAGGAATAATTTCTAATCCTATTTTTGAAATAAACGTAGATAATTGAAAACAGATTCTTATTCCTCATAATTTTTTATCCTGCTATGTATAGCATAACAATTACCTTATTACAAATGTATAGTTAAGCGTTAAGGAGAAAGTATAATTTGGATAATATTATCCTCAACTTTAAAAACTGCCTGAGGGTATTTTCTAAATATAGATTTTTTTAATTCCTCAATTTTAGGATAATTATTTTTTCCAACAAACAAAGATGCATCATCTATTAAAATAATGTGCTTTTTATTCTTGTGATTCAATATAGATTTGACCTCTTGGGTAATTGGGGTGGTAAGGGTACCTTTTGCGGTTATGCCGTCTGAATAGTGAGCGTCTAGCCAGAAAAGAGCTGGAGTTTGAATTTTTTTAAGAACAATGGGTAAAACAGCAGAACTGTCTCCCAAGAGTACTGAGATATGTTTTAAAGATAAAAACTTGGATTTTGCCCGTTTATAAAGAGTTTTATCCAGCTCAATTGTATAGATTTTGCTAAATATATTCTTACTTGCAGCAATCATCGATCCTAAATATGTTCCGGTTTCAATAAAAGTTCCAATTGAGTATTTCAAAGCATATTGTTTTACCGTTAATTGTTTGATGAGTTGGGGAGTGGGAGGCTTCTTTCCTCGTTTAAGCCAATCTCTAAGTTGTTTTTTTTGTATTATAGGAGTGACTATTTCATATAAGGGACTAAGTTTAATTTTACCAACAATGTTTTGCATAGTTTAATTTGTAAAAAAATAAAAAACAGTATTATTTACAAAAGGCAGGTTAAATTTCACCCTAAATCCTAAGCTAAATATAGAATGAATTCTGTATAAAAAGGGGATAAAGGCAACATGATTAAAAGATGTTTTACTAAAACCCAAATTTTTCCCCGTATTTATCCAAAATAATGGCTCATGGACGTTAATATGCATAGGATCTGCCAGCGTTTGCTTGGTAGGGATAGGGGTAGAGAGAACCAATACACCATCCTTTTTGAGCAACTTTTTCATATTCCCGATAGCTTTTTTAGGATTTTTTAAATGTTCTACAACTTCTAGCGCAAAAATGTAGTCATACTTTTGTTTTGTATTTACCTCGTTTTCTATATCTAATACTTTAAATTCAATATTGCTTTGTAATTTTTTTGCTTTTTCAATTATAAATTCAGAAATGTCAGTAGCCACAACTTTAAAACCATTCTCTTTTAAGATTTTTGCAAAAGAGCCGATTGCACAACCTACTTCCAATACATTTTTACCTTTACCGTCTTGAAGCGGCAAAAAAGCATTTAAAAGATTAACCCAACCTTTAAACCAGCGGTAATAGAATGCAAGTTCTGACTGATCATACTTTTGAAAGAATATACCAAAATATTTTTTGTCAAATTCATCTTTACCATGTTGCATGACTTTAAATTTGTATAGCATTTTTATTTTTTTAGTACGATCAGTCCTACGGGAGATTCACCAATGAGGTAAAAAAGAGTTTCCAGGATAAACGCTATGGGGGCACCAACAGAGAGAAAGATGAGTGTTGGTAAATTTTTAATAACACCCGATCTTAAATTCAGGGAAGGCAATTTTACTATTTGTATAATGCTGGCGAGTAAACAGTATGGTGAGTACTGATAAGACATGATGCCTTTTTGACTGATTACGTTTAAGCCCTCGTTTCTGGCAATTATTCTCAAGCCCTGTTCAGAAAAATGAAATAAATGTCTGGGGATATCTCGTTGCAGCCAATACCTTCCTAACAATTTTGATTCCAATGAGCTAAATCTCGGATACTCCACAAAAATTAGACCATCTTTTTCAAGCAGTGAAGCGGCTTTTTTAAGGTATGAAGATGGATTTGTCACATGTTCTAAGCTTTCTAAAAAGACAATAGCATCAAATTTTTTATCGGTTTTCCACTTTAAAAAATCTGTCTTTACAACATTCTCATTTTTAATTTTTGCTCCGGGATATTCTAAGTTAGTTACCTGGAATTTATTGCCTAATATTTTGCCAAATACTCCTTCTCCTG